>PPYF01638616.1_pt1 | contig 58963 bp, 35 predicted proteins | sample 1559871 | NCBI WGS metagenome assembly PPYF01 (sample SAMN08240021, study PRJNA423297) | Human gut metagenome, whole genome shotgun sequencing project. | reverse complement strand
TGCATGGTCATCCATACAGTATCGGTCGGCATGGATACCGTTCCGCTCTCGCTGATAGTTATAACTCCTCTGTTCATTTCCCGTCCTCCTTATTTTTATTCTGGTCAGTTTCTTTTGTTTCTCTGCGCTGCATCAGCTTGTCCATGTCCTTGGATATCTTGTCATCGGTGATGACAGCATAGACCTGGGTGCTTCGCAGGTTGGAATGCCCCATCATCTTGGCGATGCTTTCCATTGATATGCCCGAAGTAACCATGTTTACTCCGAATGTATGTCTTGCAACGTGTGCGGTAAGGTTCTCATTTATACCCAAAGCCACACCGAGTGAATGAAATTCAAACCACATGGAATCACGTGAAGAAAGAGGGAAAACAGGTTTGCTATCATCCGCTGTATTGTATAGCGACATTATTTGTTCAGCTATCGGATGCAAGGGAATGAACGCTTCGTTGTTGGTCTTTGCTCTTTTCTCACGGATGTATTTTCTACCGTCTGCCGTCATCCCGATATGGTGTGGATACAGGTTACGTAAATCGACATAAGCCAAACCTGTAAGGCTGGAGAAAACAAACATTCTGCGTGCCAACTCCAAAGCCTTATCTTCCATAGGAGTCTCCATAATGAGCAGCAAGTCATTTCTGGATATATGTCTACGCTTGGGTGAGCCTTTCTTTTCATATCCGACTTCTTCCAATGGATTGAATTTCAGCAGACCTCTGTCAACAGCGATATAAACCAAGCGTTGCAGCCAACAAAGATTATGGTTCGTATTGGATGCACTATACCCTTTGCCAATCAAGAACAACTTATAAGATTTGCCAAATTCCTCAGTCAAATCTTCAAAAGCAATGTCATTCATTCCTCGTAACCCGATGAACTCTCGCAAGTTGAGCTGCGATGTCTTAGATTGGCGATAAGAAGATGTTGAGTTAATACGGATGGAGCGCAGCCTAAGGCGTTCACGCTCCTCCTCGCCAGTGGCAAGCAATGTCATCGGGATAGTATTTGCATCAACAATAACATTCTTCAGAATCTCGGCGGTAACGATGCCCTTTTCCTTTGTTGCCTGCTCGTAGGCTTCGTCAATTCTTTGTCTGAACGCTTGCAGTTGTCCGTTCACTCTTGCATTCTTGGCTTCACCTTTTTTCGTGTCCCATTCTTCGGGAGCACAGTAAAGACCTGTTGCTATGGCTGACACTTTGCCGTCAATCGTGATACGGCAAAATATAGATGTGGTTCCGTCTGCCTTTACTCTGCCACGGTTGATATAATAAAACTGCTTGTATGTACTTCTCATTGTTATGTTCCTTTCTTATTTTGTGAAAATATTACAGGACAAACTTGAAGTCCTTGTTGGCTTCGATGAACTTGTCCATATCCTCAAATAGCTTTTTCGGGGTGACACGTGCATAGATTTGCGTGGTCTGAATGTTGCTGTGACCAAGCATTCTGCTGATAGTCTCTATCGGAACACCTTCTTCGAGCGTAACGAGCGATGCGAAACTGTGCCGTCCAACATGATAGACCAAATCCATACTTATGCCAGATAGTACTCGGAGACTTTTCATGTTACCTCTCAGTACTCGAAATTCCTGTGGCGGTAAAAGAGTAGGTCTTGTCGGGTCTTTGTATTTCTCCAACATGGCAAGCGCCTCTGGCAGCAACTTCACACGTGCAAGCATCTTGTTCTTCTTTCTATGGTATTTCAGCCAAAGGCTGCCCTCCTCATCACGAAAGAGGTTTTCTTCCGTGATAGAAACAGTATCGGCATAAGCCGTGCCTGTATAGCAGGCGAAAAGAAAAAGGTCACGGGTCATAGCCAACGATTTTCTTCGCTCTGGTATTTCGAGGTCACGAATTTTCAGGAAGTCCTCACGTGTCAATGCCTTTGGTGGATTCTCTTTCTTTTGAGGTAGCTTGAAGTGCATAAAATGATAACGCTCGGAGTGTCCTGCCTTGAAAGCTATTCGGCAGGTCTTCTTCAAGATGGCGAGATAGTGGCGGACTGTATCAAGTGCAAGACCTCTCTGGTCCAAGCAAAAGTCCATGTACTCACGGATAAACTGCTCGTCAAGCTCACCGAATGCCACATCGTCAGTTCCATAACGCTTTTTGACGAACAATACCAATGTCAGGCGAGTGTACTGGTAGTTTGGAAGCGTGCCTTTCTTATAGTCGATGCCGATTCTTGACTCAATGTCCGCAATGATGGCGTCAAGCTGCTTCAACAAGGTCATCTGAGTGTCTGCACTGCATTGAAACAGATCCTTTATCGCCTTTGCGTCAAAATCCGTCTTGCGCTCCACAAGTGACTCGTAGGCTAAGTTTATTGCCAGCAACAGCTTGTCAATCTTGGCGTTCACTTCCACAGCCTCCTTGCTCTTGCCGTCAAGTCTGCTCTCACGTGGATTCCATAACTTTGGCGTACATGACAACTTGCAACCGAACTGCGCCATTGTTCGGTTGAGGGTGATGCGTCCCATGATGGGAGCCTTACCGTTCTTGTCCAATCCGCTCTTTTTAAGGTAGAGCAACACCTTGAATTTTTCAACTTTCATCTGCTTACTTTTTTAGTTTGCAAAAATAATCAATCAGTAAGCATTCTCCGTCATTGAAAGTTGTGCAGAACAGTGCAACAAACACTGGTGACAAACTATTTGTTTTTCACCTCGTTAGCAGTGTTGGTTTCGGTAACTGACCGCTAACGGTTTGGTAACTGAAATAACTCAATATCCTGCTCGGCTTTGCTTTGCAGCCAATTGGCAGAATTATGAAATATTGCTCATTCTCAACCACTTGCAGTTCATTTCTCTCATATTCACTTTCCGTTGCTTTTGCTTAAATTGTGCATTGTGCAAGACACACGATTTCAACCGATGCAGAAACATCCAGGAAGACATCATTCTGACATACGAAGATGATTTCAGCAAGTATAAAAAGAGAGTCAACCCAGATTTACTGCGCACAACGATGCGTGGCATCTGTCATCAGGCAGGAGAGAAGTTGACATACAAGCAAATATCAGCAGATTATCAGAGTTCACAAATCAGAGAAGCCCTCCGCCTGTTGACACTTGCAGGAATCGTTACTCCTGTGGTCGCTACCTCGGGCAATGGTATTCCGCTGGATGCGGAAGCTGACGAGAAAAGCATGAAGGTCCTCTTTCTGGACCCAGGATTACTGTTAGCCGTGCTTCAACTGGAAGGCGACCTGTCTCAGCAGCTCATAGAACTTATTTTAGCCGGCACTCCTCAGGAACTTGTCAATAAGGGAGGTGTAACAGAAATGGTTGCCGGACTCGAGATGATGCGTTACAAACCATGCATCCAGCGCCAGAAGATGTTTTATTGGGAGCAGAAGGGGAAGAGTGTTGCCGAGATAGACTATCTGGAAATCCACAACATGAAGATTACCCCTATCGAAATCAAATCGGGCACTCAGGGCGGCATGAAGAGTCTCTGGCTATTCATGAGAGAGAAAAAGCTCACCGAAGCATTCCGTTGTTCCTTAGAGAATTTTGGATCATTTGATTACATTGACAAGCAGGACGATAATGCCATAAGGCATGTCACCATACTGCCTCTCTATGCATTATCCCTATTGAGAAGCCGTTAATAGTCTGCTAACAAGCAGGATTAGGAATAAAAGTGCCTTTTTCCTACATGGCGACGTAATCTTTCCTACGTCCTGACACAAAAACTCCTGCGTCGCCATGTAATTTCAAGGGCATTAGAAGAGAAAAAATCCCTTGCAACCACTAGAGTCGCAAGGGATTCACATTATCCACTTATCTATTTGTACCTTAAGGATTTATTGAAGATTGGAGGTCGGCAATTAGAAACGGTATACAACAAAGCTGTTTGGCTTCATCTTCACGTTCAACACATTGCCCTGAACCTGTGCATCTGATACTACAGGAACAACCATATTTTTATTGTCTATCTTGTTTTCTGCCTGAATATCGTCGGCATGGAGAACAGTTACCTTACCTGGGTTCAACTTCTTGATACCATTAAAGGTGACGTTGATTTCCTTTGCCTCGTTAGAAGTGTTGGCAATCTTTACGATGTAGCTCTTGGTTGTCTTATCGAAACAAGCGGTGGCATAGAGACCGTTCTCGCCTGCTACAGCCTTGCCGTTCTCGGTAAGTTTCAACACGTTGGTACCCTTGTTCTCGCCGTAGAGCTGCTGAACATAGTAGTTGGCAGAACGGACAGAGCTGAGGTTATCGAACCAGATGAGGTCCGGACGCCACTGCCATCCCTCTACATGAGCGAAGAGAGGTGCATAGGTAGCCTGATAAACCACATCAGCATTACGCTCCAAACCGGTCATGAAAGCTGCCTCAGAAAGGGCTGCCTCCCAAGAGTTTGGATCATTCTCGGCATGAGCAGCATACTCACCGGCAAAGACCTTAGGACCCTTGCGGTCGTACTTGTCGTAACGGCTGGCATTGCTGCGGAACCATTCCGGACTCTTGTAGTAGTGCTCATCCACCATGTCTACGCTCAACTTGCGCATCTGCTCCCAACCGTAGTCGAAGTCCTTACCGTCAGCAGATGGACCTGATGAACCGCAGATCTTGATCTTTGGATACTTGGCATGAATCTGCTCCATGAACTTCTGCAGACGCTCAGGATACATAGGACCCCACTGCTCGTTACCGATACCAATCTGCTTCAGATTGAATGGTGCTGGATGACCCATATCGGCACGGAGCTTACCCCACTTGGAGGTGACAGGACCATTGGCAAACTCGATGAGGTCGAGTGCATCGTCGATATAGCTCTGGAGATCCTTGACTGCTACATGTGCATTAGGATCCTTATCATCGTTCTGATACTGGCAAGCCAGACCTACAGAGAGAATAGGCAATGGCTCAGCACCAATCTTCTCTGAAAGGAGGAAATACTCATAGAAGCCCAAGCCCAATGACTGATAGTAGTTAGGGAAAAGGCGATGTGGGAAGGTATCTCTCCAGCGGTTCTCGTTCAGAGGACGGTTCTCAGGAGCACCCACAGAGTTCTTCCACTCATAACGGGTATCGAGGTCGGTTCCCTCTACGATACATCCGCCAGGGAAACGGAAGATGCCTGGCTTCAAGTCTGCCAAATCCTGTACGAGGTCGGCACGGAGACCATTCCAGTTGTCCTCAGGGAAGAGAGAGATATGGTCGAGATCTACGCTCTCAGAACCCTTCTCCAGATAAACACGCATCAAACCCTTGGCATCGGTCTGAGGAGAAGTAAGGGTAGCAGTAAGCTTCTGCCATTTATTATTGGTGATGTTGATGACCTGCTTGGCAATCACATCATTCTTTGAATTGACGAGTTCTACGCGAATCTTGCCCTGCTTGCCATCGATGAGATGAAGACGGCCATATACGGTGAAATCGTACTTCATATCCTTCTTCAAGCCCATGCCGAAGAAGCCACGGTTCTCAAGACCAGTCTGCTTTTCCCGTGCGCCTGCGCTCTCAAGTGTTACATAATGAGGATTGCGGTCGAAGGCAGGTTTTACGTCGCTGAGGGTTACATTTCCGAATGTATTCCATCCCATCAGGCGCTGTGGGAATTCGAAGGAACGGTTCTCTACCATCTCTGCATAGAGACCACCATCGGCACCAAAGTTGATATCCTCGAAGAAGATACCATACATGGTAGGCTGGATTTCTGCTCCAGGCTTGTTAGCCAGAACAGTAAACTGATGCTGTGCGAAAGCTCCGAGTGAAGATATCGCCAGCAATGCTGCTGCGAAAAATTTTGCTTTTCTCATATTGTTCGTTATTTTTATTTTTTAGGTCTGTACTTACACCTTATTAAATATAGGTGGTGCAGTAAATCTTCTGCAAAGATTACACAAACGAGCGCAATGAAAGCTTGCTTTCAAATTGCCGAGTGCAGTAAATCTTCTGCAAAGATAAAAAAATCCACCCCGAATGAGGTGGATTTTTTGTTTAAATATATTGGATTTTCGTACAAATCCCTGCTTTTCTACTATTTATCTAATGGAATGAGCACGAAAGTGAAGTTCTTATCGCCATAATGGAGGCGATATTTCTCCAAAGGCCATGCACCCCAAGAGTTCTCACCAGCCACACCTGAATGCTCTGCATCGAGGAAGAGATTGGTGAATTTTGACTTCTTCAGGTTGAAACTGTGGCGCTGATCCTTGTCATCACCATCATCCAATTCTTCTGTGTCGAAGTGGATAGCGGAAGCATAGAATGGCTTGCAACTCTTCACCTTGAATCCGAAGCCGGAAGCATCGGTCTGGTTCCACCAGCGCATATCACCCTTGGTTCCACTCTCCTGTGGACGAATGTATGGGAAGTACTGGTTATCGGCATCATCGCTGTAGATTCCGATGCGCATGCAGTCCTCACGGTCAGAATAGTTCTCGATAGGACCACGGCCGTAATACTGGCTCTTGTCCATATCGTATGGCAACTGCATCAGCATACCGAAACGGAACAGATCGCTGACCTTGGCATCATCAGAAGCATCAAACTCCTGGCTTACCTTCATCGCACCGGTGTTAGGCATGATGAGATATTCGATTTCCAGCTCGCCCTTCACTTCTGGCATCTCATAGGTTGCACAGATATTGATGGTGTTTGCCTTCTTATCCTTTTCTACAGCTACACCCTTCAGGTTCATGACAGGGTTCTTCCAAACCTTGAACTTCTTCTGCAGACCTGCACCGAAATCATTATCGGTAGGAGCACGCCAGAAATTTGGCTTCAGGGTACCGCCCTCGCCGAGGAGCGACTTGCCACGATAGGTATATTCAGAGATGAGACCGGTGGTACGGTTCACCTTGACGGTCAGGTCAGGAGTAGTGACGGTGATATCCTGCTCGCCCTTCTTGTCGATGAGCTTAGCCTTCACCTTCTTGCCGTCCTGAGCCTTAGCCATGTTGTCTGCACAATGACCGCAGCACTTCTTCTCCTTCACTGCCAGCTGGGCATAAGCCACAATCTGACCAGCCTCCATCAGAGGTTCAGCCTTCTTCAGACGGAAGTCGATGTTGAGGAATACCTCCTTGCCCTTTACCTTAGAAAGGTCGTAAGGGATGGTGAAGTTCTTGGTCTGCTGGGCAGCCACTTCGATATCAGCGATGGTACCGTTCTGAGTCTCCACGCCATCCTCAATGAGGCTCCATGCCAAGGCATAGTTGCCTAAATCGCGGAAGAAGTTCTCATTGTGTACACTTACTTCGCCCTTCTCGGCATTCACCATCTTAGCCCAGATGTTCTGATACTGGTAGGCTACCTCGTAGGCATGAGGATTGAGCTGACGGTCTGGACCGATGATACCATTGCAGTTGAAGTTGTTGTCGCTAGGGTCGTAATTGTTGTAATCGCCACCGTAGCAATATTCTATCTTGCGGAGCTCTTCATTGCTCATCTTCTCTGGATTCTTGATGGTCATCGGCTTCAATACCTTGCGGTGCAAGCCCTGGTCAACGAAATCCCAGTCGAAACCACCCTGGAGGATAGGATACTTGCGAATCAGATTCCAGTAATCCTTCAGGTTACCGCCTGAGTTACCCATGGTATGGTTGTACTCGCACTGGATGAGCGGCATCGGACTGTTAGGGTCCTTCGCATACTTTTCACAAGCACTTACAGGATAGTACATAGGGCAGAAGATATCGGTACCCTCGCCTCTGCGAGCCTGCTCATACTGAACCGGACGGCTCTGGTCCTGGCTCTTGATCCACTTGTAAGCCTGCAGAAAGTTATCGCCCATCACAGTCTCATTACCCATACTCCAGGTTACGACACTAGGATGATTGAAGTACATGGAAACATTGTGCTGGTTGCGCTCCATAATCTGCTTGGCAAACATCGGCTTCTTGGCAGCTGCATCATCGCCATACTGGAAACCGTGACTCTCCTGGTTAGCCTCAGCTACCACATAGATACCATACTCATCGCAGAGTTCGTACCAGCGTGGATCGTCAGGATAGTGGCAAGTACGGACAGCGTTGATATTCAGGCGCTTCATAATCTTGATATCCTGAATCATGCGCTCCATGCTCAATACGTAACCTCCGTCAGGGTCCATCTCATGACGGTTGGCACCCTTGATAAGCACAGGCTGACCGTTGACAAGGAACTGCTTGTTCTTGATTTCCACCTTGCGGAAACCTACCTTGACAGGAGTCATGGTTGCTGATTTCATGTTGCCATTCTTCAGCGCACTTGAGAGGGAAACCTGAAGGGTATATAAATAAGGTGTCTCTGCATTCCACTTGTGTGGATTCTCTACGTTCATCGTAATGTTGGCTGTTCCATTCTTTGCCAATCCTGTAGCTGTAGCCACCTGCTTGCCCTCTTTGTCGAAGAGGATGAAGTTCAGCTTGCCATTACCCTTTACCTTGGTAGAGATATTGAGCACACCATCCTTGTAGTTGTTTACAAGGTCAGGAGTAACACGGACATCCTCCAAATGCAACTTGGCATCGCGGGCAAAGAGATAGCTTTCACGAGCCACACCACTCAAGCGCCAGAAGTCCTGATCCTCATCCCAGGAACCATCGCACCAGCGGAAGGTCTGGAAGGCAATCAGATTCTTGCCCTTCTTCAGATAAGGAGTGATGTCAAACTCGGCAGCTACCTTGCTATCCTCTGCATATCCGGCAAACTTGCCGTTTACATAGAGATAGATGTTGGAAGTAACGCTACCAAAATGAGCTACTACCTGCTTGCCATCCCAGTTGGCAGGGATGTCGATGATACGGCGGTAAGAACCTACATGGTTGTCCTTGGTAGGAACAGCTGGTGGCTGCTGGTCGAAATGTCCGCGCCAGCCGAAGCCTACGTTCACATATTCCGGATCACCGAATCCGTTCATCTCCCAGATGCCAGGCAGATTCATGGTCTTCCATTTGGAATCATCAAGATCTACCTTGTAGAAGTCGGTAGGACGCTGGTCGGCATTAGCCACCCAGTTGAACTTCCAGGTTCCGTCGAGCGAAAGGAAATACTTGCTTTCCGTCTTGTTCATGTGCAGGATATCCTTGCTCACGATTTTACCATCCTTCTCCGAAACCCAGTCATCTGCCGGATAGGTGAAGAAATTGGTGTGCAACGGAAAACGATTGATGGCATTCACCTGAAGGTCGTGCCATTCAGTGTAAGTTGGCTGCTGGACGGTCGTCTTATTCAACGACTTAATGGCAGCCTTCGGTTTGGTTGCACCGAAGGTTGCCATAGCCAATCCTGCCAAACTCAATGTAACGAACAGTCTCTGTTTCATGTTTGTCAGTTGTTATTAATACTATTTTAAATTGATATATACCTTATTATATATAGGCATCTTACTTGATGGCAAGATACTTATCATATTCGCATGCTGTGAGAAGCATGGCACCCACACCGAAGTTAGCCTGAGAGTTGGCATCTACGGTCTGACCTGGGATGGCTCTCTCGCCTATAGGCTGAACATAACCCACCTTGCCATCAGGCTGAACGGCTGTCTCTGTCAGATAAGTCCAGGCACGGTCGATGACCTTCTTGTACTCCTTCTTGTTGAGATAACCATTGTTGACACCCCAAAGCATACCGTAGGTGAAGAAGGCTGTACCGCTGGTCTCTGGTCCTGGCGCATGATCAGGATCCATCATAGAACGGGTCCAGTATCCTTCCGGCTGCTGGATTTCAGCTACCGCCTTAGCCAGTTTCTGGAACTTGTCTACGAAGAACTGATAGTGCTTGTAGTCCTTTGGCATATCCTGGAGCACCTTAGCCAAACCTGCGAGAACCCAGCCATCACCACGAGCCCAGAAGTCTTTCTTTCCGTTGGCACTCTTGTGCTTTGGATAAACGTACTTGCCGTCACGGAAATAGAGATTGGTCTCCTTGTCGAGCATAATCTCATCGGTGGTGAGGAGATTATCGTAGAGTTTGTCGAGATACTTGGTATCGCCGGTCAGCTTATACATCTTGGTCATCACAGGCATCACCATGTAGAGGGCATCGCTCCACCACCAATAATCTGTTGGCTCAGAGTAAGCCTCGTAGTGCATTACCTCCTTGGCACGCTTCACCATATATTCTGATGCTGCGGCATTTCCCTTGGCAGCCTCGATGTTATAGAGGTCGATGTAGGTCTGGAAACAGATCTGCCAGTCGCCGAAGAGAACGTGATCTTTTCCCTCGCCGTATGGCTTATACTTCCACTTGGCTGGGTTTGCCTCTGTAGCACCGGTCCAGTCGTTGTGTTCAGCCCAACGGATAGAGTAGTCGAGCATTTTCTGGTCCTTGAGCATCTTATATACCTCCATGTTTCCGGTATGATAAGCGGCATTATCCCAGAAGGCACGCACCTCAGGCTTGTTGTTGGCCTGCCAGTAATTGTTTACCTTCGTGATGAGTGCTACCACCTGCTCGTGGTCCCACTTTCTGGAAGCCTTCACTTCCTTCTTATTCTGTTTCTTGACCTTAGCGGTCTTCTTGGCTGGCTGTGCTGCATTCAAAGGCAAAGCCAAGGCTGCAGCTGCCAACATCATCATTATCTTATTCATTGTTTTTAATGTTGAGTGTTGAATGTTGAGTGTTGAATGTTGAGTGTTCTGTGCTTGATGTTTTATTTAACGCTATACTTTGAGCAAGCAAGTCAACATTCAACACTCAACATTCAACATTCAAATGAAAAAATTACCACTTGTCCTTGGTAACGATATCGTCCTTCCACTGGTGATCCTTAGGGAACTGCTGGTTGTTCCATGCCTTCACCTGAGTCCAAGGCTGTGCTGCATCGGTCCAGAAAGGATGATCGGCAGGCAAGCCGAGAGGCATGAAGGCGAGAGTTGTCATATAGAGCGAACCGTTGTTGGTGTACCAGTCGGCAACGTTCTTCTGGCCGTTACCGCAGAAACCGATAGAGAGATAACCCTTCTCGTTGAAGTTGTTCTCCTGGTCGAACATGCGATGGAGCACCTTGGTCAGGGCTGCACGCACCTGTCCGTTGCTCAAATCCTTTGGCAACTTCTGATACCATGCCATCAAGGCAAGCGGCTGCATGGTTGCCATACGGTAAGGAATGCTTCTTCCGAAAGCTGGGAAGGTACCCTCTGGAGAGATGAATCTCTCGAGAATGATGCTGTACTTCTGGCAGCGCTTCAATTCTCTATCGTAGTACTTCTGATAGTCGAGACGGGAATTCACCTTGGCATCTACCATTGCCTGGAGTGTTTCCAGATACATTGGATGGAACACATAGCTGCTGTAATAGTCGAAGGCGAATACTGGACCATCGGCATACCAGCCATCACCTACATACCACTCCTCTACCTTGCGGCAAGCTGAATTGACACGATATTCATCAAAATCGCCACCAGCCTTTGCCATGAAGCTCTCGATGGTTGAAGAGAAGAGCAACCAGTTGGTATAAGGAGGGTCGATGTGACGGAGCTTGGCAAACTCTGCAAGATAACGCTTCTTGGTCACCTCATCGAGAGGCTTCCAGAGTGTATCGTAAGCACGGAGGAAACTCTCTGCGATATAGGCAGCATCTACCAGGTTCTGACCGCCGATACCCCAGCAGAGATAGTCAGGATTCTGAGGGTCAACGGCATTCTTGTAAGAAGCCAACGCCCACTCACGGAGTTGCTTGCGCTGCTTACCTTCGGCAGTAGCATCATCAGGAAGGGTGAGCCATGGAGCCACGCCAGCCATCAGTCTGCCGAAGCACTCCATATAGAGTACCTTCTTGTTGCGGTTGTCGAAGCTGGGACTGAACTCAGTCTGCATATTCTTCTGCAACTCGCCCTTAGCCATGTTTTCCAGAACAGGCTGGGCCATCTTGTAAGCCAAAGCGCACCAATATTGGCGGTCGCTCTGCTGCGCCACTTTCTTCTTGGCAGAAATTCCCATGAAAGGAACCAACGCCAAGACGAGCGTCATCATGATACTTCTATATATATAATTCATAGATAGTTGTAAATTTGTTTGCTGTTATTGATAAATGTAAGTTGTGAGTTGCCGGTAGCCTCAGCTAAGCAACTGCAAATATATGAAAATTAAGTTAGAAACAAGCAGAGCGACCGTATATTTTATTATTTTTTCAACACTGGTGCACCGTTTTCCCAAGAAATAGGTACCCACAAGTGTCTGCTGTCACTCAAGTGTTTTGGATTCCACATATCAGCCATGAACACATAGTCAGCGCCATGGAACATCTTCTTCTGTGCTGCTGTTTCCACCTTATATATAAAGGTACCCTGAGCGCCGAAGGTTTTGTCGGCACCCTCACCACGACATGGATTAGGCAACTGCTCCCAAGGACCGTAGATGTTCTTAGCCTTGAACATACGGGCTGCATTAGGCGCCCAACCGGTACATCCGCTGGTAATCATCCAGTAGATGCCATCCTGCTTGAAGATAGTAGGAGCCTCATTCTGTCCACCTGCCGCCACACGAACATAGCTTCCGTTGTGCTGCATGTAGTCATCCGTCAACTGTGCGATTTGGAGCGTTAAGTTATCCTCTGAAGAATAGATATGATAAGCCTTGCCATCATCATCGATGAAGATGGTCATGTCTCTTGACATCTGACCTCCTGCAAAGTCTCTCATCCAGAACATACCTCGTTCTATCTGAGTGCGCCAGGCTGGAGTCCACCACTTTTTCAGTTCAGGGAAGAGAAGCTGATGCTTGAGGTCGGTGGTATCAGGTTTGGAGAATCCGATAGGATAGATTCCCGGATTCACTCTTCCTGAGCGAACGAACTTGAATGGTCCGAAAGGAGTATCGCTAGTTGCCACACCATAGCGGGCAGCAGCATATCCCTGACCCTTCAATTCGAGATGGAACCACATAACGAACTTCCTGGTCTTCTGATTATAGAGCACCTTAGGGCGCTCGATGATGCAACCACCCTCGATGTCGCTGCCTTGTTCATTAGAAACAGGGAGCACCAATCCATGGTTGGTCCATTTCTTGAGATCCTTCGAAGTAAAGCAGCTTACGCCGAGAGAGCTGTAAGGCTTGCCATCCTGCGAGCGGCTTTCGCCATACCAGTAGTAGGTACCCTTGTAGTTGAAGATGTTGCCACCATGTGCATTGATATGCTTGCCGGTATTGTCTTTCCATACACCTCCGTCCATCGGAGCCTGTGCCAGAGTTGGGAGACAGGACATCATCCACAACATGATAAATGTGAATAGTTTATTCATTTTGCTGATGTTATTAATAAGTTAGTGAATACGCTAATTGTTGCTGTCGTTTGTCGGGTGCAAAATTAAAGAATATCATCAACTTCATAGTTCAATAATCGGTAAAATAAGGAAGCAAATTGAGATAAAAGGGCTGAAAACAGTCAAAAAATGACTATTACAGCCCTCTTGTAACTAAATATCAATCTTAATCCTTATTCTCATTCTTATTCATTCTCCGGATCATATACCACCTTGTGGGCATCGAAAACTGCAAGCTCTGCAAGGTTGAAGTACTTCTTGTCGCCGAAGGTCTTGGTAACAACCAGACGGAGATGAGTGAACGGTTTGCCGGCATCGATACCCTCAGAGGTATATTCTGCCTGGCTAGCAGAAGGAAGACCAGAGAGGATTTCCTTGATACTCTCCCAGTTCTCTCCATCATTGCTGATCTGGATATCGAGATTTTCAGGACCTACCTGAGAACCGTTACGGTTGCGATACCAGAACATGAATACCTGATGAGCCTCCTTGAAATCAATCTGGATATATTGAGGAAGAGGCTTCTGAGGAGATGACCAGCGGGTATGGAAGAAACTGTTATAGTTGCCATCCACCAGGTTCTTGATAGGACCCTCAGAAGGTTCCTGATCATCGGTACTCAACATGTCTGCTGTGACATTTATCTTATCACCTTTGGAATAGGTAACGGTAGCAGGGAGCAAACCCGACTGAGCCTTTACCTGCATAGGAGCACCCGCCTCGTTCTTGTCGTTGAATGCCTGGAAGGTGAAGGTGTAGTCACCATACTTCTTCAAAGTATTCTCGATGAGGAGCGTACGGGTATGGATAGAAACCACATTGGTTACCGTCTCCTGATTAGCTGGATTCACATACGAAATCTTCATGTATGAGAAGGTGGAATCGGCAGGAACTGTCCAGTTCAGACGGATGGCACCAGGAAGAGCCTCGGATGTAACAGCAGAAGCATCAATAGTCTTTGGAGCTCCTGTATAACCCTGATATTCGAAATCGGTGATATTGCTATCACAGGAAACCAAGGCTGCCATTCCAACTAATGCACTAAATATATATTTAATTGCTTTCATTGTTTTGTCTATTTGTTTGTTCTACTTGGGATTGCCCTGCTCCTTATATTTAAACGTCGCTATATATAATAAGGTGACATATATATAATAAGGTGAAGAGCAATCCATGTATTTACTTTGATTGATTACCAGCCAGGATTCTGCTTGAAGTCTGGGTTGGTATGCTTCAGGAGTTCACTCTTGGAGATTGGGAAGAAATACATCTTGTCGTCCCAACCACGATTCACGACATTGCGGGTGTAAGTGAATGTTCCATCCTCATTCTTGGTAATCTTCATCTCTGTGATGGTAGCCAGTTTGCTGCCTTCCTTCCAGCGACGGACATCGTAGAAACGATGACCCTCGAAAGCCAACTCTACCATACGCTCGTTCTCATACTTCTTCCAGAACTCATCGTTGGTCAAGCCTTCTGCCAGTTCCGGCATCTTGACATCCTGACGGTTACGGATTACGTTTACAGCCTGACGTGCAGACATTGGCAACTCTACCGTTGTAGCATCGGCACTGCCAAGATACTTGAAGGTAGCCTCAGCATAGTTGAGATAGAACTCGCCCAGGCGGAACATAATCCAGGCATGAGGAGAATTGGTACTGTTGACAGAAGAGATGTTGACAGAACCATCGCAATACTTCTTCAGATAGTAGCCTGTAGGAGTAGCACCCACGATAGGCTCACCATTCTTACCACCATAGTAAGTCTCCAGGGCATCACCATTGTATGAAGGCCACTTCTTCTCACCGTTTACGGCGATGGTCATAGCAAAACGTGGGTCACGACCAGCGTATGGATTCTGGGCATCATAGCCACTGCCCTCCTCGTTCCAGAGCTTACCAGTCTTCTGCATCTCGTAAGCATCTACGAGAGTCTGGGTTGGGCAGTTGCCACCATTACCATTCTCCAAGCCACGTGGATAGTTATAGTACTCGAAAGCATTCATAGCACCCATACGGATAGCGAAGATGAGCTCCTTTGCCTGCCAGTTGTTGGCCCCCCACAGGTCTGAATACTTACCTAGCTGCACACCATTTGCCAAACAAGCATCGATAACAGCCTTGCTGGCTAGAGCTGCCTGATGGTAAAGTTCTTTGTCGTTATTGGTATTGAAGAGAGGACTTGCCTCATAAAGCAAGGTACGAGCCTTCAAAGCCAAGACAGCAAGTTTGCCTACGCGTCCCGTCTCGTTAGCAGCAGCATCATCACCCAACTTTGAGTAATCCACTGGCAACTTATCTGCAATTGCATCACATTCCTTTACTACGAAGTCCAACACCTCTTTGGCAGGAGTACGAGGAAGTGCATTAGCCTCATCCTCAGTCAGCACCTCTGTAGTGAAAGGTACATCGCCGAACTTTTCCACTGCCGTGAAGTAGAAGTAAGCACGAAGGAAGCGAGCCTCATACTGGTAGCGATTGAAGCGTAACATCTGGGCATCATAATCCTTATTGAACTTATAGTCAGAGAAATCACATTCATCCATGTGAGCCAAGAAATAGTTGGCCTGACGGATAGCAAAGTAATTGTTGCTCCAGTCATCCATGGCATTCAATGCACTCCAAGAGCCATTGGTGAAATTCTGTACGCTACCATTTTTCCAAGAGTATTCAGCCTCATCACAAGCTGATGCAAGCATACCCTTACTGTATGGCGCAAAGCCATCCTTTAAGAAGCCATAGATGTTGGTTATGAAGCCGGTTGTATTATCGAAATTGGTAAATACATATTTGCTATCATAATCGGTATATTCATGATAATCCATTTCATCACCGCAAGATGCGAGCAATGCCAAGCAAACCATGCTACCCAATATATTCTTTATTTTCATTGTCGTATTCTTTTAAAGTTGATGATTAGAAACCAAGCACAAGTCCGAGAGATACCGAACGGTTCACTGGATAGTTGGCGCCGTAGCACTCAGGATCCAACTCCTTGATATGGTCGAAGCAGAGCAAGTCTACACCGCGAACATACAACTTGGCATTGTTGATATACTTAGTTGCTGCCAACAGAGTCTTAGGGAAGTTATAGTAAACCTCGATGTTTCTCAACTTGAGGAATGAACGGTCTGCCAACCAGATAGAATTGTAACGATAGTTGTTCTCATTGGTCTCTGCGGTCAAGCGAGGGAACTTAGCGGTCTCTGCTGTGGCAGGAGTCCAACGGTTATCGAAGTAGTACTGACCGATGTTGGTGTTGTTGACCAATGGCTTGTACATAGACTGGGTATCCAAGTAAGCAGAATAGTTGGCTGCGCCCTGGAAGGTGGCCGTAAAGCCAAGTCCCTTATATTCTAATCCGAGGTTGAAAGAGTAGTAAATCTCTGGACAAGTAGTATTATAGCCCATCTTTACCACATCGTCCTCATTGATGATTCCATCACCGTTCTGGTCTTTATACTTGATGTCGCCAGGCTTTACCTCAGAGAACTGCTGTGCAGGACTGTTATCGATGTCAGCTTGGTCCTTGAAGAAACCTACAGCCTGCAAGCCGAAAATCTGACCAACAGGGTTGCCTGTACGCTTCAAGTAGTCGTAAGAGCGAGGCTCTTCATATTCTTCCTTAATCTTATTCTTTGACAAGGTGTAGTTCACACCTGCCGTCAACTTCAAATCCTTGGCTATCTCCTTAGCATAGTTGGCACCAAGTTCTACGCCCCAGCTATCTACAATACCACCATTGATATAACGGTTTCTTGTACCGATAACAGAAGAAACTTTACCACCAGCTTCAACCCACTGGCGATCACGACGCTGATAGTAGCCGTCCACTGTCAAGTTCAAACCATCCAAGACTGTTGCATCCAAACCGATGTTGTACTTGCTGGCACGCTCTGCCATCACATTAGTAGAAGGCAAGCGACCTTCTTCCCAACCATTTGCAAAAGTGTTGTTGTTGTCTTTACCTATAATATAAATATTGCCACCAGTAAATTTCTGGTTCCAATAGCCTTCCGCTGGGATATAATCGAGATTAATAATTCCCCAAGATGCACGAAGCTTCAAGAAGTCGACGAACGATACATTCTGCATAAAGTTCTCTTTGCTGAGTACCCAAGCAGCGGATACTGTTGGAGAGAAGTTGGTACGATGACCAGGAGCCAACTTGTTGGATGAAGCCAAAGACAAGGATACATCTGCCAAGTATCTCTCCTTGTAACCATAGTGGTTGTAGAGAGTGGCTGTGGTGCGATACTGAGTATTGTTCTGACCATTCCAGTTGCGATACTCATAGTTCCACATCAATACAGAGTTGATGCAATGGTCGCCGAAGGTGCGGTCATAATTGGCACCTACTCCAAAGTTGAAGTTCTTATTCTGCCAGTCGAGTTTGCTGTCACCAGACATCTCACCATCCTTGCCTCCTGTATAGCTTCCCATACCATACTTATATTCCTTGGTATGATTCTCCCAATAAGCTGCGATATTATCGTAGGCAATACGTGTCCATACGCTCAAGCCATCTGTTACGGCAGACAAATCCTGCTTCAAGGTCATGTCGGCGAAGAGGGAACGAGTGTGTGCCTTGCTATAGGCACGTCCTTCGGTCAAAGCCACGGGGTTATAATAACCTGTCCATGTCTCATTACCACCCCAGAGACCACTTTCGGTCTTGATTGGGAAAGCAGCGGCAGGCACGGTATAAATCTTGCCCCAAAGATTGTCACTGCTCAAGCCTGGACGAGAAGCCTCCATCAAAGTACCATTGATGTTTGCCTCCAACGTAGTCGTATTGGTCAGGTCGATGTCCAAGTTGGTACGGATGCTACCCTTGGAATACTTATTCTGGGTAGAATAACCAGAATTCTCCTTTGGATGAGCAATGAAACCGAGATTGCTGATGAGATTCACATTGGTATAATAGCGAAGACGCTCGCCACCACCACGGAAAGTCAAGTTATAAATGTCACTGGAACCATTATTCTTGAAAGTCTCGCCAATCCAGTCTACGTTTGGATAGAGGTATGGATTGCTTCTATCCTTAAAATAACCTAGCTCCTCGTCGGTATAACGAGGTGACTTACCATCGCTCACGTATGCCTCGTTCAAACCGAGAGCATAGTCGTAGGCATTCACGAACTTAGGACGACGAGCCTCCCAATTGAATGCATGGTCGTAAGTAAACTTGATTTCATTGGTCTTATACTTACCACGCTTTGTTACGATGTTTACCACACCATTAGCTCCCTTGTAACCATAGAGAGCTGTGGCAGCAGCATCCTTCAATACGTACACGTTCTCCACTTCCTCTGGCGAAAGATAAGTGATGTTGCGCTCGATACCATCTATCAAGATGAGCGGAGAAGAGCCGTTCAAGCCTTGCAAACCACGCACATAGAAGGAAGGCTCGTAAGAAGCGTAGTCGCCAGCACCCTGAAGGGCTGTCAAGCCGAGCACACTACCACTGAGCAATGAGTTGCCAATATTCTTGGAAGAACGCTTATTGAACTCATCATTGGAAGCACTTGCAACAGATACTGTAGATTCCTCTACATTCTGCTTGATGCCAAAGCCAATCTCCACAGGACGAGAAGCATAGTCCATCACCACCTTTATCTCCTTGCTGCCATTGAGGGCTACAGTCTTCTTCGACTGGTCAGGAGCATCAATAATCAACTTATCGTTGGCATTGGCACCTATCTCGAAGGCACCATCCTTATCGGTATAAGCCTTGATGAGCTTATTATTCAGGATTTCTACCAAGGCACCAGACACTGGGTTTCCCAGCTTATCGACTACCACACCTGTGACATTGCCATTCTGAGCGAATGCAGAGATGCTAGCCAAAAGTACCGAGGCAAATAATATATGTCGTTTCATATCTTATATTCTTTAATATTATGATAAGATTCGTTATTTAATACCTTTCTTCAGAAATTACCATCCAGGGTTCTGAGTCAAACCATAGTTCTTGTTGATTTCAGTTGGAGGGAATGCAGAGAGAAACCACTTGTTGTCCCAGTTGCTCCACCAAGAACGACGAACATTCTGGATTTCAAACTTCTCATATCTGTAATGAGTAGGGAAGTCCTTTTCATAGCCATCCTCCTTTTCCTTCTTGCCATACCACTGGAAGTTGTAGTCTTTGCCATCCTTCTGGCGATACATACGAAGTCCATGCAACTGCTTCTGGAAGATGTCTGAGCGACGATAACGAATCAAGTCGAAGAAGCGGGTCTCCTCGAAGCCAAGTTCTACAGCACGCTCCTTCATGATGGCATCAAGCACGGTCTGCTTGTCGCCCCAGTTCTTGGAAGAATCAGACTCCTTCAAGCCTTTCAAACCTACACGGGCACGAATCAAGTTCACATTCTCAATAGCCTTGTCGAGCTGATTGTTCTGCGCCAAAGCCTCTGCATAGATGAGATAAACCTCTGCCAAACGAACGTATGGCCATACATGAACTCGGTTTGTCTCGCCATTGAAATAGAACTTGTTGTTGGCTAAGCCTGTCGCAAACTGACCAGACTCCGATGCACCAGCACCCTTACCGCCATCTGTACCTTCTACCCAGTTCTCATAACGGCGACCACTATAGTTACCATTATCATTCATAGTTTTCTGTACACCATTCACAATCATGGTCTCATAGAGACGAGGATCACGAGTCAACTCGAAGTCCTTGTTTGGATTGACAAACATAGTGTCAGGATCGCCCTTCAAGGTCTCATCCAGATTGAATGGCTTACCATCCTTCCAGTCAAACATCTCCATGAACTCCTCTGTTGGGGTATAACCACCATTGGCGTTCCACTCGCTTACGAAGAGGTAGTTGTGACCGCCAAAGGCATTGTCTGTCCACCAGTTACCGTTGTAACGAACACGAGTGCCCATCAGCATCTCGGTGGTACCACGCTTAGAGTAAGCGGCACGGAAAGCAGCACGATACTGACCAGATGTGGTACCCTCAGACTGTACCAATTTATAATAGCCCTCGACACCAAGGTCCTGGAAGAACTTCTCACAAGCTGTCAAACATCTCTTCCAACGCTCGTCACTGTAGTCACCATACCAAGTCTGATGCTTCTGATTAGCCTCATCAGCCTCAGAACCTGCATAAGGAGTAGCACTATTAAATAAAGGTGAAGCTGCAAACAAGAGAATCTTGCATTTCAAAGCCTCAGCGGCAGCCTTGGTAAAACGACCATCCCAAGCCTCTTCTACGGTCCAAGGCAAGTTTGGTGCAGCCTCATCAAGAAGACCTACCATAAAGTCTACAGTTTCCTCTACCGTACCACGAGGTACCTCATAAGTAGCATCGGTACCAGAATAAGAGTTCTTCACGATAGGCAGACCACCATAATGGCGGAACATATCGAAATAACGAGAAGCGATAATACACTTAGCCTCTGCTTTTAAACGATTCTTCTCACTTTCCTCCATATCTGGAGTTTTATCCACATTCTCCAAGAAGATGTATGCTGAACGTACGCCTTCCCATACGCGTTCGTTGGTATAGCCAAACTTACCACGGTCGCCTGGAACGTATGCGCCAGGGTAGTAGAGGCGGTTAACATCATCCCAAGAGTTGTGGCTGTGCCAGCAGTCAGACAAAGTCTCGAAAACACCAGTGTTCATCTTAACAGCTACACCACCATCCCAATAATAAGGGATACCATAATACATGTAGGCATAAGTTCTCCAAAGGAACTCACGAGTATATTCAGCATTGTTGAAAATGGTGTCCTTGGTAACATCACCGCCTGGGGCTTTCTCCAAGAAGGAGTCACCAAACTTCCAATCATCTACACAACTAGTAAATATGGAAGACAATGCAAATGCAAAGAATGCACCTATTAATATCTTATTTAGTTTCATAATAATCTATATTTTTATTAGAATCCAACTTTCAAACTCAAAGAGAATGATCTTGTCAATGGATAGGATGGACGAGAACTTGTACGAGACTCTGGGTCACCCCATTGGAAGTCTGTGATGGTAAAGAGGTTGTAGCCACTCAAAGCCAATGTCAAGTCGTTCATCTTAATCTTCTTCATGAATGGGAAGTCGAAATGATAAGCTATCTGTGCATTCTTCAAACGCAAGTATGAAGCATTCACCTCATAGAGGGTTGAACCTGCATAGTTGTTCTTAGCTCCACTCATGGTAGCACGAGGGTACTTGGCGTTAGGGTCAGGATTATCAGGAGTCCATGTATGGTCGTACTGATACTTCAGCAAGCCCTTCTGTCCTGTATCACCCAACGGCTGGCGGAAGGTCTCGTCGAGCATACGGCTCACATTCCAAGCACCTGTCCACTGAGTACTTACCTCCAAGTTCTTCCAACGGAAACCGATATTGAAACCGATGACATACTCTGGGTCGTCTGTATGGCCCAGCTCGTATGAGGCATCGTTGGAGTCGATGACACCATCGCCATTCAAGTCTACATACACCGCATCACCATTCTGTATCTGGCTAGAACCATACTGAGGTAGTTTGGTGCCATATTGTGCCATATACTCTTCTTCTGCTGTGTCGCTATAAAGTCCCCAATACTTAAAAATGCTACGACTGCCGATACGGTGTCCCTTCTTGTACATCCAAGAGTAGTTCTGTGGAGCCTCATAGAGTTCCTTGATTTCGTTTTGGTTGTAAGACAAGTTGCCCTCTACCCAATAGCTGAAGTCCTTACCTATCTTATCATTCCACTTGAGGGAAACTTCATAACCCCAACTGTTCACCTCTCCGAGGTTGGCTGCAGGCAATGTGAAACCGAGAAAACCAGGAGCCACGGCACTAGACACGAGAATATCCTTACGATGCTCGTAGTAGTAATCGAAGGTTGCCTTCAAGCGATTGTTCAAGATATTCAAGTCTACACCATAGTCTTGCTTGAAAGACTTTTCCCATGTCACATCAGGATTGTGCTTAGCCGACTCGTATGCACCAGAAGCAAAATTACCACTGTTTACACCGAAGTTGTAACCTTTGCCAAATCCGTATGGGTCGTCGGTATACATGAAACGAGAACCACCAATCTTGTCGTTACCGACAAGACCCCAAGATGCACGAAGCTTGAAATAGTCCACCACTTTGCGCAAAGGCTTGAAAAAAGGCTCCTCGCTGACAATCCATCCTACAGAACCAGCAGGGAAGAAACCATATCGATTGTTCTTGGCAAAGTTCTCGGAGCCATTGTAGCCCACATTGAACTCAGCCATATAGCGGTTGTTCCAGTCGTAGGTGACACGACCTACCAAACCAACATATCCTGAAGGGATAGAAGAATAGGTAGATGGATAATATGTCTTACTCTGGTTGTAAAGAGCAAGTGCACCTACATGATGCAATCCGAAATTGCGATTATAGTTCAGACTCGTCTCAAAGTACCAGTTGCGTCCCTTGCCGAAGCCTTCAGAATATCCAAGTTGGGTATCATTGCCGTGCTTACGATATTCAAGAGTTCCATCAGGTTGGGTAACTGGAGTATAATAAGCGGCAGAAGCACCACGCTGCTTGGTAACAGAATAATCACTATTATAAGAACCCTTCAACTTGAACGACAAACCCTTGGTAATCATGTCGAGTTTCTGGTTCAACACGACGTCGGCGTTCAAGGTATTGGTGTTTTTTGACATGTAACCCAAACCATAGTAAGCACCGAGACCACTGGCACCGATGAATGGCATGTTGTCGCTATCATAGTCGGTAGATGCCATCACATACTTACCGTTCACGATACCCGGGCTAGAGAATGGGGTTGCCCAATAAAGATGACGGAACAACTGGTTGTTGTCCTCACCAGAGTATGGGGTATTCTTCGTATCAACACGCCCCCCCAGGTTTACACTGATGGTAGTGGTCTTGGTAACATCGAAGTCCAAGTTGGCACGATAGTTGAAGCGCTTGTACTTGAAGTTGAAGTCGTAAGGCAAAGCCTGCTGCTTGAAGAGACCATCCTGTGTGAAAGCACCTACAGAAACGAAGTAGCGCATACGCTCAGTACCACCAGAGATATTCACATTATGCTGTGTCTGGATGGCATGATCCTTGAAACAGTAGTCTATCCAGTCGGTATCAGGATACTTGATAGGATCAGAGTGATCCTTAAGTTTCTGAAGAACAGTAGGAGAGAAGAATGCGCTCTCATCGGTTACGCCATCATTCTTCTTCATCTGGTTATAATAAGTAGCATACTCATAGGCGTTAGCCAACTTAATCATATTAGTAGGCATTACCACGCTCATAGAAGTTGTGGCAGAGATGTGAGCCTTACCCTCCTTACCACGCTTGGTAGTAACGAGGATTACACCATTGGCACCACGCACACCGAACACAGCTGTAGCAGAAGCATCCTTCAATACGGTGATGCTCTCGATTTCGCTAGGGTCGATGTCGTTGAAGTCACGCTCTACACCATCCACCTGAATCAATGGAGCTGAATTGTTGGTTGTTGCCTGACCACGCACCAAGATGGTAGCAGCATCAGCACCAGGCTCACCAGAATACTGTACAGAAGAAAGACCTGGAACTACACCAGAAAGCATGTTGTTGATGGAACCGGTAGGAACCTTAGTCAACTCTCCACCCTTGATGTTAGAGATTGCACCAGTAACAGTAACCTTCTTCTGTACACCGTAAGCCACAACCTGTACATCTTTCAACACCTGCGAATCGTCCTCAAGTGTGACAGCGATGGAACCACGGCCCACCTTTACAGTCTTTGGCTTGCAGCCTACATAAGTAATCTGCAGGGATTGCCCACTTTTGGCATTAATCTTGAAGTTACCATCAAAGTCAGTAACTGTCGCAATTTTAGTGCCAACTACACGTACGGTAGCACCTATGATAGGTTCTCCCGATGCGTCTTTTACTACACCTTCCACTTCATTGCCCTGCTGAACAGCCTGGATGCCGTTCTCTACAGCCAGCAACTCCTGTGGCAGCAAAGTCAGTCCAGCCGACATTGCCATCATGAAAAAGAGGCTTCTTGACGAAGTTTTCAGATCGACTTTTTTCATTAGTTGCAAAAATTCGTTAGTTATATACGTTTTGTTCATTCTGGGTGCAAAATTCGGTCTTTTTTATTAATATAAGGAGAAAATATCGGTATTCATAGGGAACATATCGTTAAAAACTACTTATTTTTGCCCTTTTTACTAAAAATTTTATAACTTTGTAGCAAAAATTAAGAATATAGATAAAACAGATAAAAGACATGAAAACAACTGTCATTCACATCCTTATCGGTCTGATATGCTTTGTCTCCCAGGTCAAAGCACAGATTTTTCCATTCCGTTATCTCCCTCCTATTACCATTGCGCCTACCGAAGAGGCAAGCTGCATGTTCTTCGACAAGGAAGGCATGATGTGGGTGGGAACCAATGCCGGAGTGAAATCATACGATGGCTATCATGTGAAAACCTACAAGACGAATGCTTACCAGCCTGGCATCCTGCCCAACAATACCATCCGTTCCATAGCCGAAGATCATCAGGATAATCTCTGGCTGGGAACTCGCAACGGTCTGGTAAGAATGAACAAACGTACAGGAAAGTTCAAGACTTTCTTCCTGCCAGATGAATCTCAGCGCATCATCTATACCCTCTTCGTATCAAAAGATGGAACTTTATGGATTGGAACTGATGGCGGACTTTCCTACTTCAATTCCAAGACAGAGACGTTCTATACCTATAATAATAAGAATACGTGGCTCACTGACGCAGATGGCAGCAAAAACAGAATAACCAACTATAGCGTGAAAGCCATCATAGAAGACAGAAACGGCGACCTGCTCATCGGCACCTGGTCGGCAGGCCTCATGCGCTTCCGCCGTGGAGGCAACACCTTCTATCGCTATCCACAACTCAACGCCACCAATTCCGCCTACTCCCTCTTCCTCGACAAGCACAACCATCTGTGGGTGGGAACCTGGGGATACGGTGTTGTGCGTCTGGACAATCCGCAGAATGTGCGACAGCCGGAAATGCATCAATACCCGTATAGCACCAACCATTTTGATACCTTCTATAAGATAGTACACGACCCTGTAACGAAGACGCTCTGGGCATGTACACGAGAAGGTGTGTGCTATCTCGAAGAAGATATGCCTAAGGCAGAATGGAAAGGTTATACCTCCATCGGCAACAACCCTCTCAACTTCAACAACGACATCGCTACCGATGGCAAAGGCAACATCTGGCTCTGCACGCAGAACAACGGCATTCTGCAAGTCAACACCCAGCCTTCGCTGTTCAAGCTCTGGAATCTCGATACCAGTCATACGAATCTCACCATCAACTACGTATATTCCATACTCACTACCGATGGCGAGAATTTCTGGCTGGGATTGAATCCATACGGCATCGCCCTGCACAACCGCAAGACAGGCAAGACGCTCTTCAACCAGGAGATTCCGGGCTTTGCCGGCATCCCGTCAAGAGTCTTCACCACAAGTATCTCGGATATTGCCAGGAGAAGCAATGGAGAAATCTGGTTTGCCCTCAACAGCTATGGCATCATCGTCAAGCCTCTGGGTAAGCCAGCCTACCAGATCAAGCACGAAACCCATCCATCGGTAATCAGGGAAGATTTCGTCAACACCTTCTTCGAATCGGGAGACAAAACACTCTGGATAGGACAGCGCAATGGTCTGAGCATCGTTACCCCTGATAATCAGAGCCATCTGATCACGATGAAGGATGGTAAGAGAGACTTGACTTCATGCGATATCCGCCATATCTCGCAAGACAAGAAGGGAAATATCTGGCTTGCTACCGATAATGAAGGCATCATCCGCATATCGGGTAATGCCAGGAATCCAAAGTCCTTGAAATACAAGCAGTATAACCCAGACCATCACAACTTTGCCATTGATGATGCCACTGCCTGCCTCGAAGACTCGAGAGGAAGACTCTGGGCTATCTCAAAGAGTGGCGGACTCTTCCTATATAATAAGGTGGAAGACCGTTTTGAACCGAAGAACCACGAATATCATCTGCCGGGCGACCGTGTGTTCACCATCAAGGAAAATGAAAATGGCAATCTCTGGCTCACCACCGACTATGCCCTCGTGAACATCATCTGGGGTAATGACAGCGAAAAACCGAAGGACATCACCTACTTTACCAGCGAGGACGGCATAGGAAATGTTCTCTTCTCGCCAAATACGGCATGCAAGTATGGCAAGGAACTCTTCTTCGGAAGTCGAACCAGCTTCTTCTCGTTCATGCCGTACATGAAGGCTAAGCTAAAAGGTAATAGAAGACCGAAACTGGTGATAACAGACGTCATCATTGATGACCAGTCTTTCGCCCAACTCGACTCCATCGACAAGGAAGAGATTTCGAAAGAAATGCCTGCCTATACCCGCAAAATCACGATACCGGCAAGGGTGAAGAAATTCTCCGTAGAATTTTCTCTTCTTACCTACGGCAATACAGAGAAAAACGTATATGCCTACCAGCTGGAAGGTTATGACGAAGACTGGCAGTACTGCGCCAAAGGTGTCCATAAGGCAGTCTTCCAGAATCTTCCTTCCGGAACCTATCACCTGAGGGTAAAAGCTACAGACGGCTACGGCAAGTGGCAGGAACTGCCATACACCATCGCCATCCAGGTTTTGCCGCCATGGTATGCTTCCCGAATAGCCTTCATGTTCTATATCCTGATGCTCATTGGCGGCATCTTTGCTGCGGCACGCTGGTACAAGGAAAGGGTGAAGACCAAAAACAGCCTGCAAATGGGCGTTATCCTTACCAATATCACCCACGAGCTGCTCACCCCTCTTACCATCATCTCTGCCACCATCTACAAACTCAAGGCGATGGCACCACAGTATGAGGAAGACTATCTCGTGATGGACAGCAACATCAACCGCACCACCCGACTCCTGCGACAGATTCTGGAAGTAAGAAAGTCGCAGGCAGGACAGCTGCATCTGCTCGTGAGCCGCGGAAATCTGATTTCGTTCATAGAAGAAGCCTGCGAGAATATCCGTCCGATGGCTGAACACCAGCAGGTTACCCTATCCCTGGAGAAGCCGAAGGCAGAAGGCATGGCATGGTTTGATGCCGACAAGATGGATAAGATTATCTACAACCTGCTCTCCAACGCCATTAAATATAATAAGGTGGGAGGCAAGATTGATGTATCGCTCAGCCTCGGCAAGGAGCAGGCAGTCATCACCATCTCGGATAATGGCATCGGTATGTCGAAGGAGAAGATGAAGCATCTCTACACCCGATTCTTCGATGGCGACTACCGCAAGCAGAACATGCCGGGAACCGGTATCGGACTGTCGCTGACCCACGACCTGGTGAAACTGCATCATGGCGACATCCAATGTGAGAGTCAGGAAGGCGAAGGCACTACTTTCACCATTACCCTGCCTATCAGGAAGAGTGCGTATGCACCTGACGAGATAGACAACTCAGACAAGCCAAACGCTGTAAATCAGGAAGCTATCAGGCAGGCAAGTCTGGAAATGAAACAGGTTTCCCAACCAGTTTCTGATGAAAAACCTAAACTGGCACCTGTCCGCCAGAGCATCTTTATCAGAAAGAACGTAAGCAAGATTCTGGTGGTTGAGGACAATGAGGAGTTGCTCGCCCTGATGCTGCAGGTTTTGAGCAAGAACTATCATGTGTTTACGGCAAAGAACGGAAAGCAGGCGATGAACATCATCCTGAAGGAGAAACTCGACCTCGTGGTGATCGATGTGATGATGCCTATTATGGACGGTATCGAACTGACCAAGCAGCTGAAGGCAAACAAGAGTTTCTGGCAGTTGCCTATCATCCTGCTCACCGTCAAGAACAAGGAAGAGGACAAAACCGAGGCTTATGCCGTAGGAGCAGACGCCTATATCACCAAGCCGTTCAAATTTGAGGAACTGGAGGTGCGCATCAATGCCCTGCTTGCCAACCGCAAGAAGATGATAGAAAAGATTCAGGCTGAGGTTTCGCTCCAGGCAAATGTCGAGAGCGAAGCACAGGCGCATCTCAGTAACCCGGACCAGGCTTTCATCAACAGCGCCACAGAGATGGTGAAGAAGCATCTGTCGGATGCTGAGTACGACCGCGAAGCATTTGCCAAGGATATGGCGATGGGCGAATCTACCCTATATAATAAGGTAAAAGCCACAACCGGTCAAACGGTCATTGCCTTCATCACCAGCATCCGCCTGAAGGAGGCTCAGCGCATCATCCGGTCGAACCCTAACATTCTGGTCAGCGATGTGGCAATACAAGTGGGCTTCAACACCCCGAAGTATTTCTCTAAGTGCTTCAAGAAGGATGCAGTATACAAAACGGTGAGTTACGCTATCAAAAACTATGAGTTACGCCCCACAAAACTATGAGTTAGTTTTTTTAACTTAACTCATGTTTCGCAAGTGGTTTAAGTACGGGCTAGGAGTTTCTGCCCTTTCAGAGCGTGTGGGGCAAAACTTGCGAAAGCTCAGTTATATATATATATACTCATACCATCATAGAAAGGCATATAAATATATAAAACTTTTTCAATATTCGCTAAAAGAAAATGACAAAAAAGTTTGGTGTTTCCAAAAAAATGCATTACCTTTGCCATCATAAAATAAACAACGAAACGACATAAAAATTATGATGACAATCGAAGAATACAGAGCAGCCATCTTGCAGGCTTTGCTCGATGCTAAGAACGAGGACGGCACTCCAGCCATTACTCCAAGGGAAGCACAGGAAGCACTCAACGGATTTACCGACGACGAGTTGCAAGACGGAATCCTATGGAATTCGCCAGAAGACGTGGCATCAATTATCCTTGAGGGATAAATCACGGAAGTTATATTCAGCTACCAACAGATAAGAATAGGAGCAAAGACCCTTTTTGCGGGGTCTTTGCTCCTATTCCCATTTATACTTCCTGTTCTTCCCTTTAAAGACAGTCTTCAACAGCCCCGCAATACTTCATTTCTGTTGCAAAAGCAATAAAAAACTAAAGAATGCGACAAAAAACAAAAGAATGTGCAATTTTTCTTTCACAATTCAATTATTATTTGTAAATTTGCAGCCGCATAAACGGAAAGGGAACTTGCAAATCCCTCATCAATCAGTTTAAAAAGATAATTTTACCGGTAAAAAAGATATATTAAATAATGAAGATAGAAAACGAAATCATCAGCTCGGTCATCGCTGCGGTGAAGGAGCTTTATGGTCAGGACGTACCTGAGAAGATGGTAGCCCTGCAGAAGACCAAGAGTAATTTCGAAGGTAACCTTACCCTCGTCGTATTCCCATTCCTCAAAATGTCGAAGAAAAAGCCTGAGGATACAGCACAGGAAATCGGCGAATACCTGAAGAAAAACTGCGCTAATGTTATCGCAGACTTCAACGTGGTTAAGGGTTTCCTCAACCTTTCTATCGCTCCTGCCGCTTGGGTAGGACTCTTGAACACCATCAACGCTGACCCTAAGTTTGGTGAGAAGCCAGTTACTGAGAACAGTCCGCTCGTCATGATCGAGTACTCTTCTCCTAACACCAACAAGCCTCTCCACCTCGGCCATGTGCGCAACAACCTCCTCGGCTGGTCATTGGCCCAGATTATGGAGGCTAACGGCAACAAGGTAATCAAGACAAACATCGTTAACGACCGTGGTATCCACATCTGTAAGTCTATGCTCGCCTGGCTCAAGTGGGGCAATGGCGAAACTCCTGAAACTTCCGGCAAGAAGGGCGACCACCTCATCGGCGACTACTATGTAGCCTTCGACAAGCACTATCGTGAGGAAATCGCAGAACTCAAGGCTCAGTACATGAAGGAGGGCATGGACGAGGAAGCTGCCACAGAGAAAGCTAAAGTAGAAGCTCCGCTGATCAAGGAGGCTCACGAAATGCTCGTAAAGTGGGAGAACAACGACCCTGAGGTACGTGCACTCTGGCAGAAGATGAACAGCTGGGTTTACGCTGGCTTCGATGAGACTTACAAGATGATGGGTGTAAGTTTCGACAAGATATATTATGAGTCAAATACTTACCTCGAGGGTAAGAAGAAGGTAGAAGAAGGATTGGAGAAGGGTCTCTTCTTCCGCAAGGACGATAACTCTGTTTGGGCTGACCTCACCAACGAGGGTCTCGACCAGAAACTCCTGCTCCGTTCTGACGGTACTTCTGTTTATATGACTCAGGACATCGGTACTGCCGACCTCCGTTTCAAGGACTTCCCTATCGACAAGATGATCTACGTAGTAGGTAACGAGCAGAACTACCACTTCCAGGTACTCTCTATCCTGCTCGACCGTCTCGGTTTCAAGTGGGGTAAGGACTTGGTTCACTTCTCTTACGGAATGGTAGAATTGCCTAACGGTAAGATGAAGAGCCGCGAGGGAACTGTAGTAGATGCTGATGACCTGATGGCAGAGATGATTAAGGATGCTCGCCAGACAAGCGATGAGCTCGGCAAGTTCAAGGACATGAGCGAGGAAGAGCGCCAGGAGATTTCACGCATCGTGGGTCTCGGAGCGTTGAAGTACTTCATCCTCAAGGTAGATGCCCGCAAGAACATGCTCTTCAACCCAGAAGAGAGTATCGACTTCAATGGTAATACAGGTCCTTTCATCCAGTATACCTATGCTCGTATCCGCAGCATCATGCGCAAGGCTGCAGCCGAGGGCATCGAGATTCCTGCTGAGTTGGGCGCAGATGCTCCTATCAACGAGAAGGAGATTGACCTCATCCAGAAGATGAACGACTTTGCAACAGCCGTAGCCGATGCCGGCAACAACTACAACCCTGGTGGTATCGCTAACTACTGCTATGAGTTGACCAAGGAGTTCAACCAGTTCTATCACGACTACAGCATCCTGAATGCTGAGAGCGAGGCAGAGAAGATTACCCGTCTGGTTCTTGCAGCCAACGTGGCTAAGATTCTGAAGAACGGTATGTCTCTGCTCGGCATCGAGGTTCCAGAAAGAATGTAATATATACATAAGATATAATAACCTACAATTTAAAAATAAAAAAATATTGACTATTTGACATAATGAGCATGGCCCTGGAGCTCGACTCCAAGGTGCATGCTCATTTCAGTTTTAGCCAATCCTTTTTGTTTTCCAACCCCAAAAAGAAAAAAGATGAATAAAATGCCCGTAAATCCTCCTTCATGGAGAAACGATACCGTTTTGCCTCTGCCCAACGAGGTAATAGCCAACGCCTGGGCTGTGGATGCCGCCTGTTCCGGCAATCCCGGTCCGATGGAATACCAATGCATCGACCTTCAGACCGGTGCCCAGGTTTTCCACTATGGTCCTATCCACGGCACCAACAACATCGGCGAGTTTCTCGCCATCGTCCACGCCCTCGCCCTGATGCAGCAGAAGGGCATTACCGACAAGATAATTTATAGCGACAGCGTGAATGCCCAGCTATGGGTAAGCAAGAAACAATGCAAGACCAAACTGGAGCGCACTCCTCAGACCGAACAGCTCTACCAGGTCATCGCCCGAGCCGAGAACTGGCTCCGTACCCACCCCATCAACATACCTATTATAAAATGGGAAACGAAGAAATGGGGCGAGATTCCAGCCGATTTCGGAAGAAAGGGATAAGTTTTTTCAGCCTTAGCGCTTCGGATTTTTTTCGTAATTTTACAGTAGTATTAATCTTGTTTTTTAAAAGAAATAATATGAGATTTGGATTGCAAATCAGCCAGAACTGAAGGGTGAAGAGTGGTGAAGAGTAGGTGAAGAGTGCCCGAATACTCTTCACCCCTCAGAATGCCGATAAACACAGGGGATTCGGGGCTTTTGGTGAAGAGTGAAGAGTATTTGGCAGGAAGCCTATACGAAAACAAAATAAAGGAGTTTTCGATAACTGTTCCAGTAAAACAGCCGACTAGCGACTCATGCGCTAGTCGGCTGTTTGCAGTTTTCCAGTTGGCTATTTATATTTTGCCAGTTGGCTATTTCCGGTTCTCGCATCAATCATCGCAAGTACCTACATCGACTATCGTAAGTACTTGCATTGACTATCGTAGGTACTTGCATTAAAGAACGATATCAGTTATTTAAACAAATCATCCATTGTAACGACACTTTGTACCCGACCGGCATATTCGTTGAACTTAAGCCCATAAGTAGTAACCAATGTAAGATGCAAGGAACTCCTGCATTTCGTTTCTTCAGCAAACGTACTCAGTTTATGGCGCAGATTCTTGTCATAAGCAGCATTAATGGAGAAATCATCCTCACAGAATTTCATTTCACAAACATTGATGATACGGTCGGCTCTGTCAATAATCATATCTATCTGCGCACCATCTTTCTCTTTTCTGCTTTTCCAGGGACTCACCTCTGTCTGCACTCCACTAATACCTAGCGCCTGCTTGATTTGTGGCAGATGATAATAGCAAAGAGATTCAAAGGTAAAACCTCGCCATGCTGTCAGCTCAGGTGTCAGCAGGTTGTCTTGCCAGAAATGCGGATTGGTCGTCTTTCTGCCATCAATAAATGACAAATAGAATTTGCTGTAGAAATCTGTCAGACGGAAATATACCTCACGCTTGGGATAATCATACTTAACATACGATGTTATGAAATCACTCACTTCGAGTGATTTTAATGTAGCAGAAAGCCCCCCGCCATTAGGTATTTTTGTAAGCGAAACAATTTCTTTTCGCGTATATCCCTGTCTTTTTTGAGCCAGAAGGCGCACGATAGTCATGCAATCCTCCGCATTAGTAAAGAGAGAAGAATAGAGACGGTCGAACTCTAAGCCGAGTTTGGCTGCAGGCTCGAAGAAAAGCCTGTCCATATTCTGAGCCAGACTTTTGCCTTTCTGCAGCATGGAAATATAATAAGGAATGCCACCTGTAGCCATATAACATTGTATCTGGTCGAACTTAGACATCACGATGTTGTTAGCCTGATAGTATTCTTCGCATTCGCCCAACGTAAACGGGCGCAACTTGATTTCATCAGTTGTGCGATCAAACAAACCGCCTTTGTTGTTTAATAGCTTGTCTGAAATCCATGACGTGGCAGAGCCGCAGACGATAAGCATGATATTCTGCTTTCCTGCAGCCCATCCATTCCAAAAATGCTCTAATGCTGTAACAAATCCCGAGCGGGGAGTGTCAAGCCATGGCAATTCATCTATGAATATCACCTGACGCTTGTCTGCATCTTGCTCTTCCAAGAGATTGATGAGTGCATCAAAAGCTTCGAGCCAAGAGGATGGCACCTTCTTACCCTTGCTGCCATAGCGAACAAGACTGGAGTAAAAGCTAGTCAACTGTTGCTCCATTATTTTTTGACCACTCAACTCGTAAGGAGATAAACCCGTATGGTAAAAGCTCATTTTATCCTGAAACAATTCTCTTACGAGAAAGGTTTTTCCGACCCTTCTTCTACCATATATTACTGCAAAAACAGGTTTATTTTCCTTGTAAAGATCCAGGAGTTCCTTAATCTCCTGCTTTCTTCCGATAATTTTCTGTGCCATAATCCTTTCGTTTATTTTGCTGCAAATATACAAAAAATATCGTTTCGAGCAAAATAAACGCACGCTATTTTGCTCGAAATGGGGTAAAAATACCATTTCGAGCAGAATTTACTTAGCATTTACGAACCGATACTTCACTTTCGCCATCGGATAATTATCGTTCAGACAGCAGATGAATATCAATTTCTAATCATAAATTATTTATCCAACACACTTAAATTCTGATAGAACCAGACGTTCATCTGATTGGCTCCACGATGATTCCAAGCATAGTAAGGAATCAGAGTCAACACATTGTTCTTGACAGATACGCCATTGGCACCCTCTTCCAGAATCTGGGCATCAGCCTTGATGGCCTTGACAGAGAAGGCTGGAGCGCCCTTGGTCTCGGTGTTCTGAATGCTGTAGTTATCCACCACAGAGAAAGCAGGCTTCTTGGCCATGACGACACGGAGCACTGGCTCGTTCTGATTATCCACAGCCTCAGCGCAATATACCAATGGGCCACGCTCTACGGCAACTTTGCCCTTATCATCTGCTACCTTACCGTTAGCTACAACTGTACGGATAGGCATATCAAAATGGATGCGGATTACATCGCCCTTCTTGATGTTTTTGACAGGGAGATAACCCTTGTTGGCATCGAGATCAGCCTCTACAGCCTTGCCGTTTACGGTTACTGTGTAAACAGGCTTCTCGGCATCGCTATACTTGTAAAGATCGCTAGGCACCACCTGGTTGCGAACCCATCCAGGAATACGGACCAGGAGGTTGGCATTCTTCACACCGCTCTTCTTCACAGCAATCTTGATGTCGCCGTTCCAAGGATACTCGGTAGTCTCCTCCAGAACCACATCCTTGCCATTCACCTTGATGGTAGATGTATTACCGGCAAAGAGGTTTACATAGATGTTGTTGTCCTTCACACCATAGAGATAACCCGGCACAGAAGGGATGAAGCGGCTCAGGTTACTTGGGCAGCAGGCACATCCGAACCAAGGCTGGCGGGTGGTGTTGCCATCGGCATTGAAGGCATACTTGCCGTCGCTTGACAATGGGTTAGGATAGAAGAAACGACCGCCATCCATGCTCATACCCGAGATGACACCATTATATAAGGTACGCTCCATGCAGTCGATATACTTGCTCTCGCCGTGAAGGAGGAACATGCGCTCGAAGAGGTAAACCATAGAGATGGCTGCACAGGTTTCATTATAGGCAGTCATATTTGGCAACTCATAGTTATCACCGAATGCCTCACCGTCATGGCGGGCACCGACACCACCTGTAAGATAGTATTTCTTACCAACGATGTTTTCAAAAATGCGGTCGATGACCTTCATATAGGCAGAATCCTTGGTCAGGGCAGCCACATCGGCAATACCGGCATACATATAGCCGGCACGAACTGCATGACCTACCGCCTCTTTCTGCTCCAGGATAGGAGCCTGGCTCTGAGAATATGGGTTGCGGATATGAGTCTTGCCACGATAGTCGAGCAGATACTTAGCCTCATCCAGATACTTCTTCTCACCGGTCAGGGTATAGAGACGAGCCAAAGCCATCTCTGCAATCTGATGTCCCGGAACGATGGTAGCCTGTCCTGGTTTAGGTCCAACCTCCTTTACCACGCAATCAGCATAACGCTTGGCGATATTCAGGAACTTGGTGCTTCCGGTAGCCTGATAGTGAGCGCAGGCTGCATCTACCATGTGACCGAGGTTGTAAAGCTCGTGGCTCGCCTCCTCGTCCTTGATCCAACGCTTATTCCCCGACCACTGGTGTGGATGCTTTGGGTTGATGGTACGGGCGGTATAGAGATAGCCATCTGGCTCCTGTGCCGCAGCTACCACATCGAGCACGCTGTCGATGTAAGCCTTCAACTTCTTGTTCGGATAAGTCTGGAGGATGTAGCTGGCACCTTCGATGGTCTTATAAACATCGGTATCATCGAAAGAGAATCCCATGAACTTGCTCACATCCCACTCCTTGGTATCCAAGCCCGGGTGGTTAGGATGCTGCAGGGTATAGGCAGCCATATCGAAGTTCTTGTAACGGTGCTCGCTCTCACACTTGCTGAAAGCCAATGGCACGGTTACTTCTCGGGCAGCCTTCAGGCGGGCACCCCAGAAAGTATTCTGTGAAATTTTCACACTGGTGAATGGTACTTGAGTAAATGGATAACCATTGCCCAATGTCTTTGCATTCTTCGCCATGGTTGGCACAACTACGGCTGCCGAAAGCAATACTGCTGAAATTAATCTCTTCATTTTCAAATAGGTTTTATTAATTTTATATTATTGTTTGTTATTTCGGTTGCAAAGATAAGAAAACTTTCCGACTATAGTGTATAATAAACAATAAAAAAGCAGGTAATTATCAGTCAAACACCTATATTTATATCATATTTAACTCTTTTTTTTGTTACAATCGTTTTTTTATCTTACCTTTGCAGCCAAATTAGAAATACAATAATATATCAAATATGAATCATCTTCCATACCGTGCCATCGCCCTTGATCTGGATGGCACCCTGACCAACCACGACAAGGTGGTTACCCCGAAAACCCGCGAAGCGCTGCTCCAGGCAGAAGCCGAGGGTGTTGTTATCATCCTTGCTTCAGGCAGACCGACCTACGGCATCGAACCGGTGGCGGAATGTCTGGAACTGGATAAACGAGGCGGATACATCCTATCTTATAATGGCGGCAACATCGTGAATGCCAAGACTGGCGAAAAACTCTTCGCCCAGTTCCTGCCAGATGAGGTGATACCTATATTATATAGGTACGCGAAGGAGAAGAATCATGCCCTTCTGGGATATGCCGGCAACGAGATTATCACCGAAATGCCCGACGACCAGTATGTGAAGGAAGAATCGCGCATCAACAAGATGAACATCCGAAAGGTAGAAAACCTGTTCGAAGCCCTGGAGCCTCACCCAACCAAGCTCCTCATGACAGGCGACCCGGCAGATATGCTCAAGGCAGAAAACGAGCTTTCAGAGATCCTGGGCGACAGGATGGATATCTTCCGCTCAGCCCCATTCTTTCTGGAACTGGTTCCTAAAGGCATCGACAAGGCTAAGTCCCTGCTCCGCCTTCTGGCGAAAATCAATCTCACCCCAGCCGATATGATTGCTTTCGGAGATGGCTACAACGACCTGAGCATGCTGAAACTGGCAGGCATGGGTGTAGCCATGCAGAATGCAGCACCAGAGGTTAGAGCCGAAGCCGACTACATCACGCTTTCCAACGAAGAAGATGGCGTAGCTGCTGCTTTGGAACATTTCTGTAAAAAGGATTTTTAAAAGTAAAAAGGTAAAAAAGTAAAAAGGTAAAAAAGCCTAGCGGGGTATAATCTCCCTAGTTTCTTTTTACCTTTTTACTTTTTTACCTTTTTACTTTTCAACAATCAGTCCACCCTTAGGCTGCATGACTACCTTCAGGTTTCCCTTCTTATCCACCTTTACGGTCTTTACATGAGAGTCTGGCCAAAGAGCCTTCTTGTCCTTGCTGGCAGTTTCATGATAATAGGTAACGCTCTTGCCGGCAAGCATTGGCAGATTCAGGGTGAGCTTCATCACCTGGTCGGTGCCGTTCAAACCGGCAACATACCATTTATCACCATGGCGACGGGCTACAACGGCATATTTTCCAGGATAACCGGCGATGAACTTGGTCTCATCCCAGGTAGTAGGAACGCTCTTCAGGAAATCAATCTCGTGCTGAGGAAGCTCAGAGAGATTATTCGGATAGATGGCGATACATTGGATAGCTGCCTGGTTCATGATAGCCGAAGCCATCTCGAAAACATCTGTAGTATAACGGCGATGACGACTCTTGTTATCCTTAGAGAGATACTTGTTCATGATGGTACCACCCCAATCCATCGCAGCCACGGCGTTGCGGCAGAATGGATGCATGGTCAGTTCGAAAGCCTCCTGCTTGGCATGATAATCAGAGAAGAATACATTCTCCGAAGCCAGTACAGCCTCGCTCGATACATAGTTAGGATACATGCGCTCCCAACCTCTTGGCAGGGTGCAACCATGGAAGATAACCTGAATACCATAATCGTTGGCATCGCTCAGGATGTCTTCATACTGCTGCATGGTATGCTGCTTGTCGCCACCGAAGAAATCTACCTTGATACCCTTGATGCCGATGCTCTTCATCCAGGCCATCTCCTTCTTGCGGGCCACGATGTTATCCATGATGCCACGAGGACCCTGAGGTGCATCGTTGGCCACACCATTGGAATTATACCAGAGCATCAGACTCACATTCTTGCTCTGCGCATACTTGCTCAACTCTGCTATCTTGTCTCTACCTATCTGGGTATCCCAGAGCGCATCAACCAGCACATATTCATACCCCATGGTAGCAGCCAGGTCGATGAACTGCTTCTGGTCGTTATAGTTGCAGGATTCATCCTGCCAGATGAGCCAGCTCCAGGTATACTTGCCTGTTCCGTATTTCTGGGAAGCCTCGAATCTTGGCTCCACCACATCGTATGGAATGGTAGTCTCTACCAATGGCTTCAAATCAGAACCCACGGTAATGGTGCGCCAAGGAGTGGAACCCGGAAGGATGAAGGCGCCCGATGTAGAACCGATGCCATCTGCCTCCTTCTCCATTGGGAAGGCTACCTGATAACCCTTTGCTGCATCATAATCGCTGATGTGACAACCCGGATAGTTGCCATGAGTACCCGTCTCGCTGACCAAAACCCAGCCATCGCCGCCTACCTTGAAGAGGCAAGGGAAAGTATAGCCATGACCATAACCCGACTTGGCTGTAAGAGGCTGATCCACCTTATAATCTTCTTCATAACTTGGTTTGGTTCGGGCAAAACCGATGAGCGGATCCGACTGTGGACAGAGGTAAGTGGTGGTTACCTTAGGAAGATTGAAGGCTGTCTTCTCCTCGTTTACGATGATATGCTGAGCCTTCAGTTGATCAAAAGTATAACGGAATGCCACGTCATTGTTGCTTACATTGAAAGTAATCGTCATTGGCTGCTTCTTACCGTTGATGTATGTCACGTTGAGCTGGTTGGCATGATAATCTACATGCGAAACCTTGGCGGTGCGGAGGTCATAGCTCTTCTCCACCTTTATCTCATTCTTGCCCTGATAGGTCAAGCCCTGACTGAAATCGCCTACATCGGCAAGGAGTCCGAGCTGTGATTCCTCCATCATTCGCTTGCCAGCATAGTCGATGGAATAATAGAGTTTGCCACCGCGGTCTTCTACCACGACATTCAACTTACCATCAGGAGAACTGACAGTATTCTTCTCTGCATATGCACCGATGCTTGCCATCAATGCCAGCGCTACTGCTAAAACATTTTTCTTCATTTCCAGATAAAAGTAATTAGTTTATTTGTTACTATGTTTTTATGCTTAATTCCACCGGCAAAATTACAAAAAAAAGAGAAGAATGACTGCATCTCTTTGTGATAATTTGTTCACGAATCATGAAAATGGAACAAAAGCCAAAGAAAATGTAACACAAAACAAAGAAATATTGCCCCCTAAAAGGTAGAAAATATATCATTATATGTTGCATTTAAAGGTTTTCGAATACGATTTATAGAAAATCGAATGCCAGGAAACGATAAAAAACTTACCTTTGCGGCGAAAAGTATTTAATACAGCGTTTTGCATCAAGTAGAAGATGATATCCCCATAATATGATACGGGGAGATTAGATGATATTAGGCAATCCATTTCATATGCGGAAGCCACTGAACTTACTTGACGGGACTAGGTTCTATGAAAATGAACCTATTGGTATTCACTCGGCGAAACGCCGAACTGCTTCTTGAAAGCAACAGAGAAATGAGCTGCAGTACTGAAACCAGTCAACACAGCTACCTCTGAAATGCTATACTGACCATCATGCAGCATCTGAGCTGCCTTGTTGAGTTTGTATTTACGGAAGAAAATACCAGGTGTCTCGCCAGTAAGTTCTTTAATCTTATAATTAAACTTCGACGGACTGATGAACATGTCGCGGCACATGCTGTTCACATTCAGGTCTTGCTGAGCCAAGAGCTTCTCCATCATTTCATATACCTCATCCATAAACTTTCTATCCTGCGGAGAAAGCGTATCAGCTATGTTTTCTGCCAGCGAATCAGTCTTCGTACTCTCGCCCAGACGCTGACGGAGCATCTGCATGTTCTGCAACTGCGACTTGACGAGCGCTTTCAGATAAGCCGGATCAAAAGGTTTGGTGATATAAGCCACAGCCCCCAGTTTCAAGCCATCTATCTGGTTGTGCATGCTCGCCATTGCTGTAATCAGGATTACCGGGATATGACTGAACGAGAGATTCCCCTTCAGCACCTTACAGAATTCAAATCCCGACATTTCTCCCATGATAATATCGCTCAGGATGATATCTGGCTTCACCTCTTCCAGATCCGCCAAAGCCTCTTCGGCAGAATAGCGGTTCACCACTTCGTAATCAGGCGCAAAGAGATAGTGGAGGTAATCAGCTACATCCACATCATCATCTACAATCAGGATTCTAGGCAGATTCTTACCGGAAGGAGAAGGATTTCCAGCAGAATCATCCTTTCCAGCAAGAGAATTCTTCACTCTTCCCTCTTCACTCTTCACTTCAAGAGCTCTTTCCTCTTCACTCTTCACTTCCAATGGAATCAGCATCACACGCTTCTCCTGAGCAACAATCTCCACCTTATTATATATAGACTTATCGGTAGGAAGACTGAAACAGAACTCCACACCATTCCTTAGCGAAGCCTCAGAAGAAGTCTCGCTGACCGCAGCAATATTTTTCACATAAATCTCTCCATGATGAAGTTCTACCAGGCGCTTCACATAATAGAGACCGATTCCGGTACCCCAGCCATACAGATGGGAATTCTGAGAATCAGACAGCTGGTAATAGCGCTTGAAAACATTCTGCATCTTATCTTCTTCCATCGGCTGCCCACTATTGAAGACCGAAACCTCCAACCTCTCTTCATCTGCCGAAGCCTGGATGCAGATGATGCCACCCGGAGCCGTATACTTGAGGGCATTGGTGAAAAGATTGCTCATGATTTTTTCCAGTTTGTCACAATCCAGCCATACATGGTAGTTGCCATTCTTTATAGTCAGTTCCAGTCTGATGCCTTTCACTCTGGCAGATTCTTTAAAAGAAGCCACCTGCTGGCGCAACTCTTCAGCAGCATCCACTTCCGAAACTCTCAGGCGCAGTTCATCGGTCTCCAGCTGGTTGAAGTCGAGCATCTGGTCGATCAGCCTCAACATTCTGTTCACACTCATACAAACATGAGTCAGGATGCGGTGTACCGACTCTGGCAATGCCTTATCAGCATTCAGCGACATCAGCGGTCCGGCTATGATGGTAAGCGGATTGCGGAATTCGTGAGCTATGTTGGCGAAGAATCGCATATTCATCTCCTTAGCCTGCTTTTCGCGTTCCAGTTCGCGCTGCTCCTGCAAAAGCAGAAGATGATTGGTACGAGCCCTGAGATAGAACGTGTTGAGATAAAAGAGAATGCCAAGAACGATGCTGAAGTAAAGCAACCAGGCTGCCGATGACCACCAAGGGGCATGCATAACCGTAATCTCCACCTTGCGCTCAGCCAAAGCCGGTTTGTCGGTAGATGATATGAGGCGCAGACGGAAAGTATACGTTCCAGCCGGAAGATGAGCATAATGAGCCTCGCGACCGTATGTAGGAACCTGCCAGTCTCTATCATAGCCTTCGAGCTTGTACTGGCACATCAATGCCGAGCGACGGCTGAAGTTGGGATAATAGAAATTGAACTTCAGATCGTTCTCATCGTGAGCAAAAGTATAGCTGTGCAGATGAGCCACCTCATCGGTAATGGCAAGCACCTCGCCATTATTCTTCTCCACCTCTACACCATAAACAGCCAGCATCTCGCTGGCATGAATACCGGCTTGAGTGCGCAGAAAGTTGGTTTGCATAGCCTCAGGCGGCATGAACTTGCAACCATCAGAACTACCCAGTACTACATCGCCCGAAGGTGAAATACAGGCAGAGTTGCTGAAATACTGCCAGTCGTCCTGATCCTGGCTGGCTGACAGGAGACTGTTCATCAGAAACTGTTTGCTCTCAAAGTTTTCAAAGAACACATCACGTATCGTAGTCACCCAAACCTGGCGTTTCGTATCTTCAACCAGAGCCTGAATATGTACATCATTCAGGATATTGACACGGTGCATGCGCGTTTTTTCCTTATTCATTAAATAAAGACCATCCCGTTGGGTTCCCAACCAGACATTTCCATACGAATCCTGTTTCGCAAAAGCCGGATCCAGACTGCCCTCCCGAGGCCTATCTGTTACTTTCATCTCTCGTATCTTTCCGGTATCAGGAGATAGAACCGCCAGATGCATGCCCCTCATAAAGAGCAGAATATTCCCATCGTTCAGTTTTGCCAGTTTGGTTTCATGATCAAAATATGGTCTTGGAATACGGATGAGTTCCGGTTGCGGTTTGCCAAATTCGAAACGCAAAAGGCATCCCTTCCCACTACTCACATACAGATGATTTTCCACCTTCAATCCCAGTCCCAAGCCCGACTTGAATAAAGGTGATTTTGCGAGCACTTCGATACGTTCGTTGTTAATACGGCAAGACAACACCTGCTGTTCACTCACCAGCCAGAGATGTTCATCATCATAACCCACCATATTATTCAGGTTGATTTGACGGGGCTTAGGCAGAGAATCGAATAAATCCCTAAACAACGTCTGTTCCAACCGGCTATTCTTCTCATCATAAGCAAAAACACGAAGGGCTGTACCTGCCAGCACATGTTTGCCCACAGTAGCCATCGTGAGAATAGAGATGCCCTTGGTTTTATCAGATAAGGCATTGGCATTTGCTTTTTTATAAGCGATACGGTTTTGCGAAATAATCTGTACACCGGCGTTGCGGTAACCTACCCACAGATTGCCGCCCAAATCGCAGAATGTAGCCGTTACCACTTCCGCCGGTTTACGAAGGATGGAAAGATCGGCAGGCAGAGGAGCCTGCAGATTGTTGGGCTGGATAGAATGAGAGGAAGGCGTTATCTTTTCATCACCGCCGATGCGGTAAGTCTGATTGCCATCGCTCACCAATATCGCCAGAGAATCATGTTTCTCAGGTGAATCTTCTATGGCGATGATGTTGTGATGATGAGCGGGAAGAGCTACGCGATGAAAGCGGTAAGCCCCAACATACCGGGCAAGTCCGTTCTGCGTTCCTACCCACATTCTGCCCTTGCGGTCAAGATGAAGCACGTTGATATAATCATCAGGCAAGGCGGCAGTATCTTTCACATCATAACCAAACTGTATATAACTTTTCCCGTCATATACATTAAGTCCTGCCGATGTACCGATCCACATCAGTTCCCGTCTGTCAGTGGCGATAGACGTAACGCTCTGCGAAGAGAGCATCATGTCTCTCACAGTCTGCTTACCTTTTTCCTGCAGCACCTTGAGGGTGGCTCTTCTGCCAGGGTTCAAGCAATAAATGGCAGCCAACAGGCAGAACATCGCTGCGAGTATGGTAATGACGGCTTTCTTCATGATGGGTTCTTTTGTTGATTTATATAAAGTTCATATTGCCCTTCATCAGACCAATATGCCGCAAAGATAATGCAAATGAGCGCAATGAAAGCTTGCTTTCAAATTGCCGAGTGCAGCTTATCTTATGCAAAGATAATGCAAATGAGCGCAATGAAAGCTTGCTTTCAAATTGCCGAGTGCAGCTTATCTTATGCAAAGTTAAGCAATATTATCGAATAAACAAAAATTAAACCGAATTATTTTGTATTTTCTTCAAATAATAGTAACTTTGCACGAAATAAACTATACACATATCAGCAGTTATGTTACAACTTGACAATTTCTATAAGGCTCGCTTCGTGCTGAGCAAGGTAATAAGAAAGACTGAGTTGGTTCACACGCCAAGAATCAACCCAGAGAGTGATGTTTATTTGAAACCAGAGTGCCTGCAGAAGACCGGTTCGTTCAAGATTCGCGGTGCTTACTATAAGATTTCACAACTCACCGATGAAGAAAAGGCAAAGGGTGTGATAGCCTGTTCTGCGGGCAACCATGCACAGGGTGTAGCGCTGGGAGCTACAGCCATGGGCGTCAAGAGCCTCATCTGTCTGCCAGAAGGCGCTCCTATCTCCAAGGTAGAAGCAACCAAGCGACTGGGTGCTGAAGTCTGTCTGGTACCTGGCGTCTATGATGATGCCTACCAGAAGGCGCTGGAACTGAGAGATGAGCATGGCTACACCTTCGTACATCCTTTCGATGATGAGAACGTCATTGCAGGTCAGGGCACCATCGGTCTGGAGATTCTCGACCAGTTGCCAGATGTAGAAGCTGTCGTCGTTCCTGTAGGTGGCGGCGGACTTATCTCTGGTGTAGCCTTTGCCATCAAGTCGCTGAATCCTAACGTCAAGGTATATGGCGTTCAGGCAGAAGGAGCAGCAAGTATGGTCCAGAGTCTGCACGATCATAAACAGGAGAAGTTGCCTTCTGTAGCAACCGTAGCCGATGGTATTGCCGTAAAGGAACCGGGCAAGATTACTTTTGAAACCTGCTCCAACTATGTAGACGAAATCGTAACCGTGAGCGAGGATGAGATCTGTGCAGCCATCCTGAAACTCATAGAGAGTGAGAAGATGGTAGCCGAAGGCGCCGGTGCGGCCAGTGTGGCAGCCGTGATGTACAACAAGGTTCCGGTGAAGGGCAAGAAAACCATCTGCGTGGTAAGCGGCGGTAATATCGACGTAACCATCCTGAACCGCGTCATCACCCGTGGTCTTGCCAAGAGTGGCCGTCTCTGCACCATCGAGATGGAGCTGGATGACAAACCGGGCGAATTGGTAGAGGTTTGCTCTGTCATCGCCGGATTGGGCGGTAATATCACCGGTGTTCACCACGACCGTTCTGCCAACCGCAACAAGGTGAATGCCTGCGTGCTCCGCCTCACCATGGAGACTCGCGACGAGGAACACGTAAAAGAAATCAAGGAGGCTTTGGAATCAAAGGGATTCCACCTCTGGATTGTTTAATGTTAAGTGTTGAATGTTGAATTATACATTGTAAATTATAAATTATAAATTAGATTATGAACGCAATTCACACAGACAATGCGCCTGCAGCTATCGGTCCATATAGCCAGGCTATCGAAGTAAATGGTTTTGTTTTTGCATCAGGTCAGATTCCTATCGACCCTGCAACAGGCAATTTCGTAGAAGGCGGCATCAAGGAGCAGACTCGCCAGAGCCTCACCAACGCCCAGAACATCCTGAAGGCAGCAGGTACCGACCTTTCTCATGTGGTTAAGACTACAGTTTATCTGAACAGCATGGACGATTTCGCAGCCATGAACGAGGTTTATGCCGAGTTCTTCAGCCAGCCATATCCAGCTCGTTCTGCCGTAGCTGTAGAGAAGTTGCCAAAGGGCGCCCTCGTAGAGGTTGAGGTTTTGGCAGCCAAGTAATTCTTCCTTTTTTCTATCAGGAAGTAAACATTCAAGGTGAAAATATTCTTTAGATGGTATCAAGCATTACATTAAAGAATCTGATTATAGGCTATCGTTTGAAGCACCAGCTCCGGGCGATAGCCTCACCTGTTCATGCCTCGCTCCAAGCCGGTGAACTGACCTGTCTCATCGGAGCCAACGGAGTGGGCAAATCTACCTTACTCAGAACTTTAGCCGGATTTCAGCCAGCACTTGATGGCGAAATCCTGGTTCAGGACAAATCTCTTTCCGATTTCTCTGCCCAGGAACTCGCCAGGGAAATCAGCATCGTTCTCACATCGAAGACTGACCATGCCCAGCTCTCTGCAGAAGAGATTGTTGGCATAGGCCGTTCTCCCTATACCGGTTTCTGGGGCACATTATCTGCTGCCGACAAACAGATTGTTGCCGCAGCTCTTCAGGAAGCCGGCATTCAGCATCTTGCCCAGAGAAACATCAGCGAACTGAGCGATGGAGAACGTCAGAAGGTAATGATAGCCAAAGCCTTGGCGCAGCAAACCCGCATCATCATCCTGGACGAGCCAACCGCCTTCCTCGATTTCCCCAGCAAGATAGAAACTCTCCAGATGCTCCGCCGTCTGGCGCACGAACAGCACAAGTCCATATTACTGTCAACCCATGATGTAGAGTTGGCGCTCCAGCTTTCCGACCGTCTCTGGCTGATGGAAGAAAGCCGTTTTTCTATCGGCACTCCTAAAGAACTGGCTGCCGATGGCTCCTTATCCAGATTCATCAATCGTGACGGCATCCGATTCAACAAGGATTCCCTCCGCATCGAAATCAAATGAGTTTTCGTAATTGATTTTTTCTATGGTTGCACGCAAGCACATGAAGAAAAATTCTCAAGTGGTTCAGTTTGCTAACTCAAGTGGCTCAGTTTGCTAACTCAAGTAGCTCAGTCAGCGAGTTCAGACGTCTCAGTTAGTTGATGCAGACGTCTCGGTAAGCCTACGGATACGGCTCCGTTAGCCTACGCAGCCATATCTGTAACCCGATGCAGTCATATTCGTAACCCAGCGCAGTCATATCCGTAACCCAGCGCAACCATATTCGTAACCCAGCGCAGCCATATTCGTAACCCAACGCAGCCATATTCGTAACCCAACGCAGCCATATTCGTAACCCAGCGCAGCCATATTCGTGAATAAGTTTTAGATAATTATCTATCATCCATCACGATTTACATACACCACGCACATTAATACACTAATATACAGATACTTAAATAGCGTGACAGATACTCCGAAAACGGGAATATCCATCACGCTATACAGAAGAGATAATTACCTCATTATCAAACGTTTAAAGATTTGAAAAGAGGAAACGTGTAAAATCTAGCACTTTGAAAGCTAGGATACGTGCAACAACAAGAATACCAGGAAGTTATGAGACGTAAGATCTATAATCAATTATTAAGATGGAAATCAGACGATAATGGGCAGAACGCATTGCTCATTGATGGGGGCACGACGTATTACCTATCGACTCCTTACGTCATTCACACCTCAGACTTAGCGGAAAAAGATGGGATAGTATATCTGCCACTCTATATGACACCCCTGCTATAAACAAGAGCTAGAAGAGGGCGTGCAAAGACTATATCTTGCACACCCTCTTTTTTTCCCTATCCCTACAATATCTCCAACTGATCCTTTACCGCCTTATAACAGCGGCGGGAAACCGTGATTTCCTCATGGTCGAAAGGAGGAGAAAAGATGCAGCGGAGCGTATAATTCTCGATGCAGAGAAGATAATCGAGATTGATGATGCAATCCTGACGAACCTGAGCCAGAGAAGGCGACATGGAAAGGATGGTCTTTGCCGTGGCCTGCCTCTTCAATTTATAAACCTGCCCATTCGACAACTTCAACTGCCAAAGATGAGTAGCCTCATCAAAAGTGCAACTGAACACATCATCGGGCTTCAACATCAATAAACCCGAAATGGTCTGAATGGCAAGACGCTTGGCTGCTGTTCCCAGCATCCCATTCATTCCCGAAAAATCCTGAGCCTTCTGAGAAGCCAAGACAGATTCAGAAGAACAGGAAAAGGACTCTGGAACGGAAGAAGCATCTTCATCCACATCATCTCCATCTTTCATTTTCTGCCGGATTCGGTCTACCACCAGTTCAAACTCATCCTGCTGATAAGGTTTCAACAGGAAATCGAAGGCAGAGGCTCTGAGCGCATCAATCATATACTTATCGAAGGCGCTGTAAAATACTACGATAAGTTCCATCGGAATTTCATCTCTCAGAGATTGCAACACCTCAAAACCCGTCTGTCCAGGCATTTCAACATCGATGAACAGCACATCGGGCTGTATGCTCATCACCAGATTCTTTGCCGATACCGCCGAAGAGGATGTGGCAATCACCTCAAAATCTTCCAGAGTTGCCAAATCATCCTGCAACCTGTGGATGCTCTGTGGTTCATCGTCCACAATCACAACCTTAATTCTATCTTGCATGTTATTTCGTTTTAAATTCTTATGAAAAGTTTCTTACTTAAAGACATTATAATCGTAATTACATGGAACTCCGATACTTACACATATTCCTCTATTCCTGGTACCACCCGCCTCTTCTGATGCTCCTCTGTTGCTCTGCATCTTGAAAAACATCTTGCGTTCGTTGCTTGCATTAAGCATTTCGATGGTACTGTTCAGAATTCTCAATCCGGTTCCCGTACTGGCAGCACAATTTTTCTTTTTCTTGCCAACGGTACCCGAAACTCCACATCCGTTGTCTGTAACATCTATGCGGAGCATATCGTCCTCAACCCAGATGTTTACATCCAGCAAAGGCTTATCTTCCGTCTCTTTCATTCCCACAAAAGCATGTTTCAAAGCATTCTCTACAGGAATCTGGATAATCATAGACGGCAGCATGAGCTTCATATCCACATCCTTGGCAACATGGAACTGAGGCATCGGAAGGAACGGATTGGTTTCATGGCGAAGAGTAGAATAGCTCGTCACCATCTGCAGTTCCTCTTCCAAACTTACCGCCATCTTATCGCAAGAAAGCAAGTAGGCACGCAGTACCTGTATCAGGAGCTGAAGCGGTTTGACATTAACCCCCTTCGGAAGATTAGATACGAAGATATTGAGCACATTAAATACAAAATGAGGCGAGAAACGATTGCGCACATTCTCCATCTTCAGAGCCATCATCCGGTTCATCTCCTCATGATGCTGATGCTTGCTGCGCATCCATTTGTAACGGATGAAAGCGATGAGAGCCAACACGCTCATTACCAGCAAGCCGATAATCAGGAGCAGGATGACTCTAAAGGATCTTACCTCTGCTTGCGTGGTGCTAAGGGATAAATCACGGCGAACGATGGCCGTATCCTGCTTGAATCTCAATTCATTCTCCTGAACATTCGAAACCATCGTAGCGTTACGGAGCGAATCGTCGTACTGATTCATCAGTTTCTGATATTGCAGAGCCTTGGCATATTGTCCCTTGCGCTCACAAAGAGCCGCCAGTCCCTTATGATAAAGGTAAAGATAATTAGGCGACATCTTGGAGAGATCGTATGGCTTGTTCAAAATCTCAGTAGCCTTCGCCAGACTATCCTGCTTCAGAGCCAGAGATGCATTCAACCCATCCACATAGAATTGCACATCGCTCTGCATGGAGGGCTGGGCAAAGAAGAATTTCGTGGTAAGAGTCAGATATTTCTGTGCAGAATCCAACCGGTTGAGCTCCAGATAAGTCTGTCCGAGATTAGCATCAACAATAGCCGTCGCCAGGGGCTGTTCCATCTGCCGTGTAGCCTTTTGAGCCTTCAGGAAGCATTTCAGAGCCTCAGCCGGTTTTTCCTGACTGCTGTACACATTTCCCCAACTGTTGTAAAAGAAATGAACATCTTTCGGATTCTTTGGCGGATACAGGCGTTCAGCCTTCTGGAAATAATGATGCGCCAGCTGATAGTTCTGCAAATCATTATAAACCTGTCCCAGTCCTGAGAGAATACTGTTCTGGGCTTCATGCTGATTCAGAGAATCTGCCAGGAAATAGGCACGGCGATACCAGGAAGAAGCATCCGCCAGCTTACCCATCTGTCTTGACGCATCGGCAATATTGATACATACATCAATCGCCTCGCCGCAACTGTCAAGGTTCATGATTTCATGATAAGCTTTCTCATAATAATTCAAAGCCTCCTTCCTCTTGCCGGAAACCAGCAAAAGTATGCCTTGCAGATTATCAGCATAAGAAAGAATTCTATTATCAGGAGTTTGTTTGCAATAAGCGTTAACCGAATCTATCAACGACTGGCATTGGGCATCAGCCCCCTTCATATAATAACATTTAGCTATTAATAATTTTTTCCATTGATCGCTTTTATCGGGATTACCTTCACATTTGAAATTTCTTATCAGCATAATCATCGAATCAGGATGACTCTGCATGAGAGATTGGTGACCGGACACAAATTCATCGATATCTTTATGCCACAACTCATCATCCTTCTGCCGATGAGAACAAGCGGCAAGCAACAGCATCAGAACGAATAGCCACATAAGGCACAGTCCGTTCTTAATCTGCATCATCATTATCTTTCTATATACACTTACCATGATAGACTATTTAAATGAATTTATGTTTCAGTTGCGAAAGTACAACAAAAAATCCAAATAGACAAAAAAATAACTGAAAAACTCATTTTTTATATAAAATATGAACTAAAACGCGTTTAAATGTGTATCTTTGTAGCATGGAAATGCATTTATTCAAAAATATCGACCCCCAAAATATACCTGAAAGGATGAACAATCCATTCAGCTACGAACCTCATCCGCTCTGCATCGAAGCATGCAGAGAGTTGCAGAATGAACTCTCACAGCGAAACGACTGGCGGGAGGAAATAGACCGTGGAAAGATGTTCGGCGTACTTATCGTAGAAACCGACAATGGTAAGATTGGCTATCTGAGAGCTTATAGCGGACAGATTGGCGGTAGAAGCGACTGGGAAGGTTTTGTGCCAGCCGTTTTCGATTATCTTCAACCCGACGGATATTTCAAGGTACATGAGGCTGAGATTTCGGAAATGAACCAGCAAATCAGACAACTTGAAGCCAACGAAAACCTGAAAAAGGCAAAAAGCCTGATTGACGATTTACAGCAAAAGCGCCAGGAAGTTATCGCAAACTATCAGACAAAGATAAAAGAAGCGAAGGAAAAGCGAGATGCAAGGCGCCAGGAAGCCCTTTCGGCAGGAACGCCCCTGAGCGAGGAAGAGGAGAAAGCGATGATAAAAGAGAGCCAGTTTATGAAGGCAGAACTGAAGAGACTGAAAAAGTCGATAAACGAAAAGACGGCGTACGAAACGCTATATGAAAACTACGAAAAGGATTTGAAAAGTGCGAAACAGCTCCGCAAACAGTTATCTGAAGAACTTCAGCAATGGCTGTTTGCGAAATTCCAGATGCTGAATGCGGAAGGAGAAACCAAGGATCTGCTGGAGATTTTCAAGGACGAGGCGGTTAAGATTCCACCTGCCGGAAGTGGAGAATGCTGCGAGCCGAAACTCCTGCAATACGCTTACCAGCATGGCTACAAGCCTCTGCAGATGGCGATGTTCTGGTGGGGAGAAAGTCCGAAAGAAGAAATCAGACATCATCTGCAGTTTTATCCTGCCTGCAACGGAAAATGCAAGCCAATATTATATTGGATGCTGCCTCAACAGGTCTTTGAAACCCAACAGACCGAGGCTACTATATATAATAAGGTGGAAACGCTTTACGAAGACCGCGAGTTGGCTGTCATCTATAAACCCGAAGGATTGCTCTCGGTTCCCGGTAAAGATGCAGCCCAACCTTCCGTCTACGCTCTGATGCGCAGGAAATATCCCGAAGCTACCGGTCCGCTCATCGTCCATCGTCTGGACATGGCTACAAGCGGACTGATGATTATTGCCAAGACCGAGTTTGCCTATCATCGCCTGCAAAAGGAGTTTCTGAATCATCGGGTTCAGAAGAAGTACGTAGCCATCGTTTGCGGAAAAGACAAGGAATCGTGCAACCGGATTCTGAAAGAAGCTGAAGGCGGAAGAGGTTACATCTCGCTCCCCCTGATAGCAGATTTCCTAGACCGTCCACGACAGATGGTAAACCGCGAACAGGGCAAGGAAGCCATTACAGAATACGAGGTTCTAGAGCGTATTGACGATACCCATCTGCGCCTGGCGCTCTATCCGAAAACGGGCCGAACGCACCAGCTGAGAGTACATTGTGCTCACCAGGAAGGTCTGAATGCTCCCATCATAGGCGATCCGCTCTACGGCAACGAGACTGCAACGAGACTGCATCTTCATGCAGAGGAAATCACATTTGAGCACCCGATGACGGGAAAGAAGATGACTATAACAAGAAAGGCTGATTTCTAACCGAAACCAGCCTTTCTTCATATCTGCGGATGACAGAATCCGCAGAAACAGATGAAAACATCGTAACATCAGACAAAGAACATCACGATAACCTGAGCTATCACCACTCTGATAAACATGCCGAGCGGATAAACCGTAGCATAACTGATACTTGGCGTATCGCCGTCGAGCGTCTCGTTGGCGTAAGTCAAAGCCATCGGATTCGCCATACTTCCACAGAGGATTCCGCAGATACTGCCGAAGTCATACTTCTTGGTCTTCAGGATGATGAGACCTACGATAACCACAGGCACAACCGTGATAAGGAAACCGATGCCTACCCACATCAAACCTTCCGGACGGACTACCGTCTCGAAGAACTGTCCACCAGCCGCCAATCCCAGGCAACCGAGATAGAGGGCAAGACCCAGTTCTCGCAGCATCAGACCCGCACTTCGCGTCATGTAAGAGATGAAATGCACACGAGGCCCCAGCGCACCAATCAGAATACCCATCACGATAGGACCACCGGCAATACCCAGACGCACAGGAGCCGTCATTCCAGGAATATCCAGAGGAATGGTTCCTACGGCAAGACCGAGAATGATTCCGAGGAAGATAGCGCCGAGGTTCGGCTCGTTCAGGGTCTTTACGGCATTACCCAGAAACTGCTCTACATGGTCGATACTCGTAGGGTCGCCAACTACCGTCAGTCGGTCGCCGTACTGCAGACGGAGGTCATCTGTAGCAAGCAGACGGATATCACCACGAAGCACTCGGCTCACATTCACGCCATAGGAATTTCGCATCTGCAGACTGCCCAGGCGCTTGCCGTTCAGTCCCGGACGGGTAACAACGATAATGCGGCTTTCTACCTTCGCATCAATCGCATTCCAGTCTACCTTATCATTATTCCACTCCTTATCCACCTTCTTTCCGAAGAGAATCTGCATCGCCGAGACCTCGTCCTTATTGGTAACCACGAGCACATTATCATTCGTATGAAGAACCGTATCAGCCTGAGGAACTATCACCTGTTCGCCTCTCCACACACGGGAGATGATGAACTTGCGATGCGTCATCATCGTAATCTCTGCTATGGTATTGCCGTTCAGGGCAGGATTCACGATTACATATTGTCCGATAGACGTATGGTCGTCATCATCATTATTGCGAATCTCCAGATCTTCCGGTTTCACAAAGAGTTTGCGCAAGAGCATCATCGCCAGGATAACGCCCACAACACCCAGAGGATAAGTAACGGCGCAGCCCAGAGCCGCACCTTCGCTAGGCAAGCCCAACTGCTGTAACGCCTGCTGGGCAGCACCAAGGGCAGGCGTATTGGTTGTAGCGCCACACAGGATGCCCATCATATCAGGCAGACTGATTGGCAAAATCCAGCACAAGCCGAGCGAGAACAAGGTTCCCACCAGGATGACTGCCAGACTCCAGAGATTGAGCGAAATGCCTTCGTGACGCATCGAACCGAAGAAGTTAGGACCCACATAAAGACCCAGCACATACACAAACATGGTAAGGCCGAAGCTTTCTGCAAACTCCAGCATGTTCTGGTCAATAGAGATCCCTAGATGACCCGCTATAATACCCACGAAGAATACGAAGGCTATGCCAAGGGAGATTCCTTTGACATGAATCTTGCCGAGGGCAAGACCCAAAGTACAAATCAAAGACAGGATGACGATGCCTTGCACCGCCGAATGCACGTTGATTAAATTATCAAACCACATAATGTTTCTTTATATCTATTCTAGATAATATTAAAAAAATTGCTTTTTCTCGATGCAAAGGTACATTAAAATGCGAACAAAACAAAATAATTCCCATTTTTTTTTGTATTATTCTCGATTTGCAGTATCTTTGCATCCGCAAAATGTAATAAAAATGAAAGATATTTGTTGTATTGGGCACGTAACAAAGGATAAAATCGTGACCCCGAGCAGTACAGTTTACATGGCTGGCGGCACCTCTTTTTATTTTGCCTACGCCATCAACCAATTGCCAAAGGATGTAAGTTTCTCGCTCATTACGGCGATGGATCCTACCGAGAAGGAACCGGTTGAAAAGATGCTCAAGGCAGGAATAGATGTCACCTTGAACCCATCGCGCAATACGGTTTTCTTCGAGAATATTTATGGCGATAATCCTAACGACCGTAAGCAGCGTGTGCTTGCCAAGGCAGATCCTTTCACCATCCAGCAGTTGGAGCATGTAGAGGCCAAGGTCTTCCACCTGGGCAGTCTGCTGAGCGATGATTTCTCGCCAGAAGTGGTTGCTTTTCTTGCCAAGAAGGGAAAAGTTTCCATTGATGTGCAGGGATATCTGCGCGAGGTGAGAGACGAGAAAGTTTACGCCATCGACTGGAAGGATAAGCTCGATGTGCTCAAGAACACCTATTATCTGAAGGTGAACGAGACGGAGATGGAAACCATTACCGGACTGAAAGACCCGAAGGAAGCCGCCAAGCTGATTCATGCCTGGGGCGTAGCCGAAGTGATCATCACCCTGGGTAGCGAGGGCTCTCTGGTTTATGTAGATGATACGTTCTACGACATTCCAGCCTATCCTCCTCATGAAGTAGTAGATGCTACCGGTTGTGGCGATACCTATTCGGCAGGCTATCTCTACAAGCGCCTGCAGGGAGCCAATCCGGTAGAAGCCGGCAAGTTTGCGGCAGCCATGTGTACCATCAAACTGGAGCACAACGGACCATTCAACCGCAGCATCGAAGATGTAGAACGCGTCATGAAATAAATTTTAGATAATTTATCCTATTATCTTCTTATTTTTGCCTGAATTGGTGTAACTTTGCATCCAATTATGGAACAGATTTCACCAATTCAGGCATTATTGCAGCAACGCACCCTGCTCCAGCTGGAGTATTATACCGAGAAAGAAGCCTTCCGCAAGCTTACCGAACAGATGGGAATGCAGCGGAAGGTGAAACGAGGTGATGCCTGGTTCCCGCTACAGGTGGGAAAGAGCTTTTATAATTCGCTGAACCAGACAGCCATAGAGGTTTTCCGAACCTCTGACCAGGATATCGAGCACAATTTTGAGTTCGGTCGCCCCGTCATGTTCTTTATGGTCAAGAAGATGGGCAAGAATGAGAACCAGGGCAACACAGCCCTTCAACAGTCAGGAAACCCTTCAGACGCTAATCATAAAGTTCAAAATTCAAATCTCAAAGGTCAAAGTATTAAATATTTCTCCTTCACCGGAACCGTGAGTTATGTGGATGGCGACAGAATGGTGGTTACCGTACCCGATTCTGCCCCTCTGCTCGAACTTCAGCAGTCAACCGATCCTATCGGCGTACAGCTATCCTTTGACGAAACCAGCTACAAACTGATGTTCGAGGCCCTGGACCGCGTGATGAAGGCGAAGAACAACCGTCTGGCTTATCTCCGCGATTTATTCTATTCCCATCAGAAGGCAGGAAGATTCTCCTTCGAACCGATGAAGTTCCCTTGGCTCAATCCTACCCAGGAAAGGGCTGTAAACGAGGTGCTTTGGGCGAAGGATGTGGCCATCGTTCACGGACCTCCGGGAACCGGAAAGACTACAACCCTGGTGGAAGCCATCAACGAAACCCTGATGCGTGAGAGCCAGGTTCTGGTGTGTGCACAGAGCAATATGGCGGTAGACTGGATATCAGAAAAACTGGTGGATAGAGGCATCAACGTGCTCCGTATCGGAAACCCGACCCGCGTGAACGACAAGATGCTGGGTTTCACCTACGAGCGCCGCTTTGAGAGCCATGCTGATTACCCTCAGCTTTGGGCTATCCGCAAGGCTATCAGAGAATTAAGAAAAAACAGGAAGAAAGGAAGCGAGAACTATCATCAGAAGATGGACAGGCTGAAGAGCCGTGCTGCCGAAATAGAACTCCGCATCAACGCAGAACTCTTTGGCGAGGCGCGTGTCATCGCCTGTACCCTCGTAGGCTCAGCCCATCATCTGCTGGAAGGCATGAAGTTCGGTACCCTCTTTATCGACGAGGCTGCGCAGGCTTTGGAAGCTGCCTGCTGGATTCCGATGAAGAGAGCCAGCCGGGTGATTCTGGCGGGCGACCATTGTCAGCTGCCGCCTACCGTAAAGAGTATTGCGGCATTAAGAGCCGGACTGGGCAAGACCCTGATGGAGCGCATCGCCGAAAACAAGCCCGAGGTAGTAACCCTGCTGAAAATCCAATACCGCATGAACGACGAAATCATGCGATTCTCCAGCGACTGGTTCTACGGGGGCAAGGTGGAGAGTGCGCCTCAGATCAAATACCGGAGCGTATTGGATTATGACCATCCGATAACGTGGATTGATACTTCAAACGAGGAGAATCAGATAACGATAGAAGGAGAAGATGCTCCTGAGGATTCTGCTTCCACATCATCTTCTGTATCTGCAGCCAATCAGAATTCTGATTTGAACTTCAAGGAGCAGTTTGTGGGCGAGAGTTTCGGGCGTATCAACAAGGCAGAAGCCGAGCTAACCCTGCTGACTCTGGCGGAATACTTCACCAAGATAGGCAAACAGCGCGTTTTGGAGGAAAGAATCGATGTAGGCATCATCTCGCCTTACCGTGCCCAGGTGCAGTATCTGAAGAAGCTCATCAAGAAGTATGAGTTCTTCAAGCCTTACCGCCGCCTGATCAGCGTAAACACGGTAGATGGTTTCCAGGGGCAGGAAAGAGACGTGATCCTCATCTCCCTGGTACGTTCCAACGACGAGGGACAGATCGGATTCCTGAAAGACCTCCGCCGCATGAACGTGGCGATAACGAGAGCCCGAATGAAACTCATCATCCTGGGCAACAAGGACACGATGACGAAACATCCTTTCTACAAGAAACTGTGGGAGTATGTGGAAGCTATCAACAACAACGAATAAAATAAAGACTATTTTATGCTACAACGAGACTACATACAGCGACTGATTCGCGAGTTTATGGCGGCACTCGAAAGAATGCTCGAAAAGAAAGAGGTGGAGGTGAGACGTGAGAAGATTAAGGAGCTCTACAATCAATACGTAGGCCCTTACGCCTTCTACAGCATCGCCACCATCGAGGACGTGATGAAGGCAATGGCAGGAATAGAGGACGAGGAGAAGCGACTCTCCAAGATGGACATGCTTGCCGAACTCTATTATCACGAGGCAGATATGGTGGGACAGCCCACAAGAGACGAACTCCTGAACAAGGCGTTCATGCTCTTCGATTATGTGGAAACCCACGGAGATACCTTCTCCATCGAACGCCGCAACAAAATGGCACAAATCAAACAGAAGATTGGAGATGCACTCAAATAAAGAGTGCATCCTCCTTATATTTTTAGGATAACAAAAACTAATCATAAAGTTCAATGGTCAAAGCTCAAAGTTCAAAGTCTACTAACGACATGACTGTAGGCTCGCCTTTGCGAGCCATCATCAAATTTGCAATTCCGCTGATTCTAGGTTACATCCTTCAGCAGATGTACCTCATCATCGATGCGGCCATCGTGGGAAGATGGATTGGCGTGGGGGCACTTGCGGCAGTAGGCGCATCCAGCTCCATCATGTTTCTCATCATGGGTTTCTGCAACGGCTCCTGTGCCGGTTTTGCCATCCCTGTCGCCCAGGCTTTCGGCGCCAAGGATTATGCCAAGATGCGGGCTTACGTAAGCAACAGCATCCGCATCGCCGTGGTGTTTGCCGTGGTCATCACCTTCCTTTCCTGCATCTTCTGCGGAAAGATTCTGCACCTGGTGAATACGCCGAAGGAGGTGTTCGATGATGCCTACATCTTCCTGATGCTGCAGTTTGCGGCGATTCCTTTCACTATCGCCTACAACCTGCTCTCCGGTCAGATCCGTGCCCTGGGCAACTCGAAGCAGCCTTTCTATTTCCTCATCACAGCCTCGGTTATCAACATCATTCTAGATGGCATTCTGATTCTCGGTATGGGGTTAGGTGTAGAGGGAGCAGGTATTGCCACTTGGCTTTCACAGGGAATTTCCGTGCTGCTCTGTATCTGGTTTATCAAAAAGAAAATGCAGATTCTGATTCCGAAGGGTGAGGAAAGGAAATTTGATAATAAAAAGGTAAGCATTCTGCTGAACAACGGCGTTCCGATGGGTCTGCAGTTCTCGATTACCGCTATCGGTCTCATCATGCTCCAGAGTGCCAACAACGCCCTGGGAACAGTTTATGTGGCTGCATTTACTGCCTCTATGCGCATCAAATATCTCTTTACCTGCGTATTCGAGAACATCGGAGTGGCGATGGCTACCTATTGCGGTCAGAACCTGGGAGCCAGGAAGTTGGATAGAATCGGTCAGGGCGTAAGGGCTTCCATCAGGATGATGCTGGTTTATTTCGTCTTCACCTTCCTGCTCATCTATCCGTTTGCCGACGAGATGATGATGCTCTTCGTGGATAAGGGCGAGGCAGAAGTGGTGACTTATGCTGCCCAGTTTATGCGCATAGCCAACTATTTCTATCCTTGTCTGGGCTTGCTCACCATCCTGCGCTACAGCATCCAGGGCTTGGGTTACAGCAATCTCTCGATGCTGAGTGGCGTAATGGAAATGATAGCGAGATGCGGTGTGAGTCTCTGGCTGGTGCCTGCCCTGGCATGGACGGGTGTCTGCTTCGGCGACCCTGTAGCGTGGGTCCTGGCAGATTTCTTCCTCATTCCCGCCTTTCTGTGGCTTTATAAGCATCTGAAGAAGGAGCAAGTCCGATAGGGTATTTTTGACGTTTTCTTCCGGCAACATTATCTGAGGATGTACCAATTGGCCAGGGTACTTCTGAAGGATGATGCAGCCAGCAAGGATGTGGTGAGCGAAGTCTTTGCCGATGTGCTCGACGGAAAGACCCAACTGCGTCTTGATAACGAGACAATAGCCAGCAATTCGCCCCTGCCTTCCACCAACGCCGGGAGCTATCTTCTGGTGTGTGTACGCCATAAATGCCTCAACCTGTTGAGCCGACAGAAGATGAAAGACCGGGTTCATCACCTCCTGAAAGCCGATACTTCGCCTTCGATAGTTCCCCTGGAAGCGACGATTGCCGAAATAGACAGGGAGACCGAAAAGTACGAGGCAATTCTGGCTTATATGGATGCTGAGCTCACGCCACAAACCCGCAAGGTACTCGATCTCCGCTTTCGGCAGAAACTGAAATATCGGGAGATTGCTACGGAATTAGGCATCAGCGAAGTGGCAGTTTATAAGCATCTGGCGCAAGGCATCAGAAAATTAAAGCAAAAGTTTAACCCTTAGCAGATTTATTATGGACAAGTTTGAAAAAATACTGGATATCATCGACCATCAGGAGA
>PPYF01026722.1_pt1 | contig 58966 bp, 67 predicted proteins | sample 1559871 | NCBI WGS metagenome assembly PPYF01 (sample SAMN08240021, study PRJNA423297) | Human gut metagenome, whole genome shotgun sequencing project. | reverse complement strand
GCCCGACGTGTAACATAGCGGACAGAAACGCCCTCGATGCCGGACAATGCTGCAAAATCGGTAAAGTTTGCAATGCGGGGCAACCGAATCACAGCAATATCCAATCCCGTTCCATCGGCTGTTTGCACAGACAACTGCTCCGCAAGGCTGTCCTCTTCCTCTAAATGCAAGGGCAGATACGGCAACACGCCCAGCACGGGAACGCCTGTCAATTCTTCCAGCATTGTTAAGCCACTCTCTAAAATGCTGATGTCCCCACGGAATTTATTGATGATGATGCCCTGAATCCGGCAGCGTTCCTCCGGTCGCAACAGGGCAATTGTTCCATAGAGCGAGGCAAACACACCGCCACGGTCAATATCGCCCACGACAATCACGGGCGAATCCGAAATGGCAGCCATGCCCATATTGACAATATCCACATCTCTTAAATTGATTTCTGCCGGACTGCCAGCCCCTTCTAATACAATGATGTCATATTCTTCTGCCAGCGATTCATAGGCGGTGCGAATCTCCGGAATCAGTTCCTGTTTCCGCTGGTAATATTCTTTCGCCCGCAAGTTGTCATAAACTTTCCCGTTCACAATCACCTGCGAACCGGCTTCGCTGGTTGGCTTTAAAAGAATCGGATTCATGCGAATATCCGGTGCAATGCCAGCTGCTTCCGCCTGCATGACCTGTGCCCGTCCCATCTCCAGACCGTCTTTGGTGATATAGGAATTGAGTGCCATGTTTTGCGATTTAAACGGGGCAACCCGATAGCCATCTTGATGAAACATCCGACACAGCCCAGCAGTAACAACGCTTTTTCCGGCTGATGACATCGTTCCAACTACCATAATGGACTTTGCACGCATAGAAAATGCCTCCTTTCTGGTTATAAACAAGCTTTTAATGCCTGTAACAAAATCTGATTTTCTGCATGGCTGCGAATCGCTGTACGGTAGTACGTCGCATCCAAGCCCACATAATTCTCACAGTGCCGAATGAGAATGTGCCGATGCAGCAACCGTTCCTGCAAGTCCGTACAAGCTGCACGGAAAAAGACAAAATTCGCTGCTGGTTTCCAGACTTGCAGCGTTGGAATGGCTTGCAAGGCATGGTAAAAAGCAGGCTGTTCCTGCTCTAAAAAGGTCTGAAACTGCTGCTGATAAGCGGTATCCTGCAAGGCAGCGATTCCGGCAGCAGCTGCCAGCGTATTCACCGACCAAGGCTGTCCAGTCTGACGAACTTTTTTAATCAAGGCAACATCCGCACAGACCCCATACCCCAACCGCAAACCCGGAATGGCAAAGCGTTTCGTCAGCGATTTCAAGAAAAAAACATTCGGATATGCTGTACAGCTTGCAAGCAAAGAGACTTGCTGTGCCTCGCTAGTCATGTCGCAAAAACATTCATCCAATATCACCCGAATGCCATTCTGCAAACAGCAATCCAGAATCGGAAGCAACTGGCTTTTTTGCAGCAGTGTTCCAGTCGGGTTGTTGGGGTTGCAGAGCATCAGACAATCATATTGCCCAGTTTGCAGCTCTGGCAAAATCGCATCAGTTATCGTCAGATTCGGCGACATCTGCCAGTGTATCACGGAACAGCCGATTTCCTGCAAGGCGGTTTCATATTCTAAAAAAGATGGAACAGGCAACAAGGCTCGTTTCGGATGCAGACACTGCAACACCCGAAAGAGTACATCTGCCCCACCATTTCCGCAGACAATTTGCTCCGGCTGTAATGCATGATAAGTTGCAATCGCCTGTGTCAAGGCAGTCTGCTGGGGATCTGGATAGTGTACCAAAGTGGGAATGGCGGCAGAAATCGCCTGCTTGACCGACTCCGGCACACCAAACGGGTTGATATTGGCGGAAAAATCCAGTAAATCCGGTGCATTTGTTTGCTCGGTATAGATGTTTCCGCCGTGCTGCATGGATGTCATAACTTCCCTCCTATCGCAGACTGAGCCACAAGAGCAGACCGCCCACCAATCCGGCAAACAGCAGGCTGCTCCCGAACAGCAGTTTATTCGCAGTCAAAATATCGGTTGGTTGTGCGTGACGGATTGCATCGCCAATCGTTGGCTTTTCTACTACTTTTCCAAAGTAAACATGTGTGCCGCCCAGCTGAATTCCCATTGCCCCAGCGGCAACCGATTCTGTTTGTGCGGAGTTTGGGGAAAGATGTTTCCGCCGATCTCGCAAATAAATCTGCAGTGCCTGCTTTCCATCCAGTCGCAGCAAAACAGCGGTTGCCATCATCAGCCATGCGGAAATGCGAGCCGGCAGCCAGTTCCAAAAATCATCTAACTTTGCAGCGGCTTTTCCAAAGTATTCATAGGTTTCATTGCGATATCCGACCATAGAATCCAGCGTATTGACGGCTTTATAAAAGAATCCCAGCGGAACACCGCCCAAAAATAAATAGAATAACGGTGCAATTTCTCCATCAGATGTGTTCTCTGCAACTGTTTCCACACATGCCTTTGTCACCTCTTCTGCGGAGAGCGTCTGCGTTTCCCGTCCAACCAGCCACGAAAGCTGCTTTCGAGCAAGCGGTAAATCCTCCGCCTGTAACGCACGATAAACTTTCTTGCTCTCTGTTGCCAGACAACGAGCCGCTAAAATCTGATAGCACCAAAATGTATGCACGGCAAACCACAACCAGAAAGAAACCCGATAGCAAAGCCACAGCACCAGCAGTGAAATTCCAGCACTGAGCAACGGGATTCCAATTGCTAAAATCACACCGGCAGCCGTCAAGCCGCTGGGCGTTTCCGGAAACCATTTCCGCAGTTGCTTTTCTGCTGCGGAAATGCCCTTTCCAATCCAGACTACCGGATGCGGCAGCCAATACGGGTCGCCAAAACAAAAATCCAGCAGGACACCCAATAGAATGCTGCTGACAACACCAACCCCCATCATGGCTGTGCTCCTGTCCGCAGCTGCATGGAAAGTCCGCAGAAAATTCGTTCGACCGTTTCCGCTTGTGCGGCAAGCTGGGCGTTCATCCGTCCGACTGCCTCTCTCCACTTTCGGTCTTCTGCGGAAATCGGCACTAGTCCGCAGCCAACCTCTTGCGTAATCAAAATGCAATCCTGCCAGTTCGGAACGGTTTCTTGCAGCAAGGTCAACGGAGTTTTGTTCTGTTGCAGGGACTGCGAAACAAGTGCTTCCAGATGATAAAGAATCGTCTGCCCGTTCCATTCAGAAAGCGGCTGTGCTGCACAGTCAAACACATCCGCCCTGTTTTTGTGATAGGTCTTTAAGGCGTAGGATAACCGCCCCTGTGCATAACCGCCAAAAATCAAATGCATGAAATTCCTCCTAACAATGCCACGATACCCAGCCAAGCGGTTTCACATAATACTAGAAAATATCCTGCCAAATCGCCCGTTACGCCGCCAAACTGTTTCTTCTGCATGCGGGCATAATACCAAAAAATCAGCCCTGCCACGGCACAAGCTGCCACGCCCAGAAGCCGATAGCAACCCATGCATCCCACAGCGGAAAGCAGGCTGATGACAATCAGTGCTGTTCCAACTCGTTTTCCGGCATATTCTCCGAACGTCTTAACCAGCGAACTGGTCGGTGTACACGGAAACCGTGTGACAGAAATGCCACTCAAACAACGGGACAGCCAAAATCCACCTGTCAGCAGCCCGATGATAACACGATTCTGTTCGGTATAAATCTGAGCATAGGCGGCAACCTGCACCAACAATACCAAAATAACAGCAAATACCGCAAATGGTCCACAGTTCGGGTCTTTTAAAATCCGTAGCTTTTCCTCCATGGGTCGGCGAGAATACAAGGCATCTGCGGTATCACAGAAGCCGTCCAAATGAATGCCGCCTGTGATCCAAACATTCACCAACACTGCAAGCACGGCAAATAAATAGGCGGAACGGTGCAGCAGCTGGCAGACTGTCCAGACGAGCCAGAGTCCACCGCCACAGAGCAGCCCGACAATTGGGAAAAATAACATTGCAAGCCGTAAATTTTTTGCGTTCCAGTTCAGGCACTTTACAGGCAAAGTGCTGTACATGGATAGGGCAATCAACAGCGACTCAAAGCATGATTTCATGAAAAAGTGACGCTCCTTTCCAGCAGATGGGAATCCCACTGCATACTTCTATTACAACATCCGACCGACTTGCCAACACTTGATTGATGTTACCCAAGTTTTGCAGATATTGCTGCATGGCAACATCATTCGGCACACGGTCAGTAAATACTTCATTGGTGACAATCACGACAGCATCCAGCTTTTTCTGTAAGGCTGCCATGCCATCTAGAATCGCTGTCACAGGGTCTTCCTGCGAACCGCCAAACTGTTCATTGGACAGCAAATTGCTGACGCATTCCAGCAATCCGCATCCGCCCTGCGGCAAAGTAGAAATCGTTTCCAACAGGTTTGTGGGAACTTCAACGGTTTGAAAGTCCTTTCCTGCTCGCTGTTGGCGATGCCGTTCAATTCTTCTGGCACATTCTGCATCCCACACCTGCATCGTGGCAAAATAATATCGTGGCTGAAAGGACTGGGCAACAGCAAGCTGTTCGGCAAGGCTGGACTTTCCACTGTTCGCTCCGCCGGAAATTAAAATCTGCATCCGGTGTTCCTCCTCTTCTGATACCTGCGGCACTGCTCCGCAAATCGCTGTGCAGCTTCTGGACAGGATGGAAAATACCAGTGCGGAAATCCGGCTAAAATCGAGCCTTGCTGCTGCACTTCCATCCATGTCCGACCATTTGGACGCTGCACAGAAAAAGCCGTGCCGTTTTCGGTACTATCTGCATAGTGGAAACTGTGTGCCCGTATCACAGCCCCCTTTTCTGCACAGAGGGTATCTTGCTGAGCCGTCATTGTGACATAACCGAATCGGCAGAGGCGGTTGCCCATCGCTGCCGTTCCGGACAATAGCCCTGCCATTGGAAATATCTTGCCCTGTGCATCCTGTATGGACTGCTGCAAGTATAAAAATCCACCACATTCGGCAAAAATGGGAAGCTGTTTCTGAGCAGCTGTTCGCAGGCTCTCTAAAAATGCATGATTTCCCGACAGCTGCGGTAAATATAATTCCGGATATCCACCGCCCAAATAAAGCCCGTCTAACTGCTCTGGCAAAGCGGAATCCGTCAGCGGTGAAAAAAATACCAACTCTGCACCATTTCGCTGCAACAGTTCTAAATTTTCCGCATAGTAAAAGCAAAATGCGGCATCTTTTGCAACGCCTAGCCGGAAGGAATGCGGTGGCATAGACGGCAGTTCCGGCAACGGCAACAGCGGTGCAGTTTCTGCCAACGCTTGCAGCCGTTCCAGTGCAATGGTTTTTCGGGCAGTTTCTCCCAATAAATCAATCTTTTCCTGTAATGTGTCCACTTCTTCCGCTGTGTATAAGCCCAAATGTCGGCTAGGTAATTGCACTTCCGGCAACTCCGGCAAATAGCCATATACGGGCAATCCGGTTTCCCGTTCAATAATAGCTTGATAATAGGCTGCCATGCCGCTGCGAACTCGATTCAACAGAAATCCAGCAATGCGGGTGTGCGGTTCTAACTGCAAAAAGCCTTTACAAATCGCAGCGACAGAACGCCCCATTTTCTGCGGGTTTACAACCAATACCGCTGGTGTTTCCAGCCACTGCGAAACGGTGTAGGCACTGGCTTCGGAAGTCTGTCCGATACCGTCATAAAAGCCCATTGCCCCCTCTATCAGGGCAAGGTCTGCCTGCTGGGCAGTGGCAGCAACCAGCTTTCGCATGGCATCTGGTTGCAGAAAAAACGGGTCGGTATGATAAGCAGGGCGATGCGTAACCGCTTCATGAAACATCGGGTCAATATAATCTGGACCGCTCTTATAACTCTGCACAACGACACCGCTTTTCTGAAAAGCAGACAGCAACGCCAACATCATCGTTGTTTTTCCGCTATCGCTGCCCGTCGCACTGAGCAGCAGCCGTGGAATATGATTCTGCATCTGTTCCCTCCTTGCAATCTGTAGGAAATGCGTTAATGGAACGCAACTTTCCCACGGTCTTTTGATTCCTTGACATTCATTTATTATAGCATATGGTGCAAGAAATCGTCAAGTTGTGTGATGGGATTGTTGCAGCAGATTGATTCAGAACGAATAGAAAAAAACAGGAGAACGAAAAAGGTTCTCCTGTTATGTATGAATTTGTATTTTTCCAGAATGGTTCTTTATTCAACTGGCTCTAAAATCCAGCGTTGCAAATCGTCCCCGATGTCGTTTCGGATGACGACATTTCCGGCATCGTAAAAACCAGTCTTTCCTTGTGTTCCTGTATCTGTATTCCAAACGGACAAGCATGCACTGCGGTTCGTACTGCAAGAAAACAGCATCGTTCCGTCCGCCTGCGGAACGAGAACAAATGTCTGTGCAGGAGCATCCACTGGACGATAAATTTCTGCATTGCAGCCGCTGACAACGCTGCCGCCCAGCTTTACAATGTCTACCACGCGATTTGTTTCACCAGAAGAACACATCGTATACAACCGATAAGCGTTCCGGTCTGTATCATAGGAAATCCGAAATTCCTGTGCCGCTGTGCCATCGGCTGCATCTTGAATCAAGTTCCGTTCGTCTGCATCAACACCATCTGCAACGGTCATATAGAGTCCGCTTCCCGCATTTCGCAGCCGGTAAATACCATTATCAAGAACCCCTTCGGCTTCTGTTTTGGAATCGGTTGTCGCATGAATGATAACTGCTTGCTTGCCCATCTGATTGTATCGCTGTGCAACCAAATCCAAATCATAGGTTACATTTCCACGCAGAGGGTCTGCAACAGATACCGTTCCAGCGTTTTTATCGTATCCCGTCAGAACCAAGCAATGTTCATGGCTCACCCAAGTTGCCGTATCGCCTTCCGGTGTTGTCCAGCTGCCACCTGTTTCCGGTGCTCGCATTCCCATTGTACCCCAGAAAACCACCGGTCTACCGGCTGCAATGTATGGGAACAGGTCTTCAAAGCTTGTCCCTGAGAGATTTTCTGCGTAAGAGGCATTTTTCTGTGCGGTAAAGTAGGCGTTTGCAGTGGCAACGATTGCCGGAGCATAGCAGCCATACCCGTAGGAAGTCATCGGGTCACCTGGGAAAACATACTGGAAATCTGCTCCATAATAGATATTATTCAAGGTATAGAATAACATCTTCGGCAGATACGTTTTTGCAATATCGGTTTTTTCCGCAGAAAATCCGTCATATTGCAGGGCAATCGTCAATGCCGTTGCTTCGCAGCCAGTCGGCAACGATGGAGCATCATTCTGTAAGATACAGTTCACAGACAGTTGCTTTGCTTGCGGTAATGTCGTTGTGGTAGTTGTAGCTGTCGTTGCTTTGGTCGTTGTCGTGGTGGTTGTTTCTGTAGTCGTCGTGGTAGTTGTGATTGCAGTCGTTTGTTCAGAAGTGGTGGTGGTCGTCGTTGGTTGTATGGTTGTAGTAATTGCTTCTGTTGTTGGTTCGGTGGTCACAGATTCGGTCATTTCTGTAGAAACAGTCGTGGTCGTTGTTTCCACCGGAATGGATTCTGTTGCAGTAGTTGTCGTTGTGGTGGTTTCTGGTTGCTGGTTTTTCTGGTCCATGTAATCCGAAAAAGAAAGCTCTGTTGCACCCGCTGCCCGTTTTGCATAATATTCCAGAATCAAAACCGCATCGGTAACATCCACTTTCCCATCATGATTGCAGTCAGAATAAAAAAATTGATTTGGTGTCAGATTCACTTCTATTCCGGCTGCCATCTTTGCATATATCGTCAACACAAAAACAGCATCATCCACCGCAATCATACCGTCCCCCGTTAAGTCGCCCAAAGAAATGTTATCATCATCCGGCTCTTCCAGGATGGTTTCCGTTGCGGTTTCGGTTGTTTCCGCTGGTGTATCTGTACTTGAAACCACGGGGTCATCCGGCGGTTCGGTTGGTTCTGTAGATTCTGTTTCCGATGCAGATGCACCAGTTTCGGCATCTGCTGCACTGCTCAGCGGCAAGCTGTAAAAAAGGCTGCTGCACGCAAGCACACTGCAAATGGTTCGTTTCCAAAATGTTGATTGCATCATCCATTCCCCCTAAGATACGCTGTTATACTTGTAAAATACCCAGTTCTGAACTGGTAAAAATGGTTGAAAATGCCTGCTCACTCTCCGCAGAAATCGCAATACTTTGCTTCTGCTTTGGTTGGATCATCTTCTTTTGGTCGGTGAGATAGAAACACAATGCAGTTTCTCCGGAATACTTCGCAGCAATTTGAATTGCCTGCTGCATACGGTCGGTATCTATAGACGATAATTTGATGCAGAACTTCGCATGGGAAAGCTGTTTTTGCAACTCTTCCAGCGTCAAAACACTGCTGCACAATAGAGAAACACCGCTTTCCTGAACGGACAACCGCCCTTTACACCATAAAATCGTATCCGGCTGCAATTTCTGCTGAATCGCACGAAAGACATTCGGAAATGCCACGCATTCCAGCGTTCCGGTTTCATCTTCCATCTGGAAGAAACACATTCGTTCCTGCTTTTTGGTCAGATGCGGTTTCACACTCTGCAAGATGCCCAGAAATGCCACTTCTGCCTGTTCCGGCAAGTCAGAAAGTTCCGTGCTGGCAGGCACGTGCAGCAGACGGCAAAGATACTGTACAGGCTGAAACGGATTCCCAGAGAGATACATGCCCGTGACTTCTCGTTCCATCCGCAGCAGTTCTGCCGGAGAAAATTCCTCCATGGGTTCTGGTGCTGGTCGCTGCCAGCTGCCTGTAGCATCGCCGCCAAACAACTGCATCTGCCCAACCACTTGCGTTGCAGCAGTTTCCTTTGCAGCAGATAGAACTGCATCTGCCTGCGTCAGCATCTGCCGCCGATTCCAGCCCAGTCCATCCAATGCACCGCTTTGTATCAGGCTTTCCAGTGCTCGCTTGTTCAATTCTATGCCCTGCATTCGCTCGCAAAAATCATACAAGTCGGTAAATGCTCCGTGTGCCTGCCGTTCTCGTTCCAGCTTTTCAATCAGTGCAATGCCAACATTCTTGACGGCATGCAATCCAAACCGAATGCCCTGCTTCGTACAGGTAAAGGCAGCATGGCTTTCGTTGATATGCGGCGGTAAAACTGCAACCCCTACTTTCTTGCAGGCGGAACTATATGCCAGCAGCTTTGGAAAATCTCCAATGACGCTGGTCATCAATGCTGCCATATATGCTGAAAAATAATGACACTTGAGATAGGCGGTTTGATATGCCAGATAGGCATAGGCGACCGCATGGGACTTGTTAAAGGCATACGCTGCAAATCGACTGATTTCATCAAAGATAGACTCTGCAACCGCTTTCGGCACGCCGTTCTGAATCGCTCCGCTGCAAACGCCATCCAATCCATATAGGAATGTCTGCCGTTCCTGCTCCATGACTTCCTGTTTTTTCTTGGACATTGCCCGACGGACAACATCCGCTCTCCCGTAAGAATACCCTGCCAGCGACCGACAGATTTCCATGACTTGTTCCTGATAGACCATACAGCCATAGGTGACTTCCAGAATCGGTTTCAACAATGGGTGAGCGTAAGAGATCGAATCCGGATGTTTCCGGTTTTCCAGATACTGTGGGATGGAATCTCGTGGACCTGGTCGGTAAAGCGAAAGAGCTGCGGTCAAATCCTCCAAACATTTTGGCTGCATTTGCAGGAGAACATGTCGCATACCAGCACTTTCAAACTGAAAAACGCCCATTGTATCGCCGTTTGCCATCATCTGATAGACGTCTGCATCTGTAATCGGAATATGATGAATCGAGAAGTGCGGTTCAGTTTCCTGAATCATCCGGACACAATTCCGAATAATGGTTAAGTTTCGCAGCCCAAGAAAATCGAATTTCAAAAAGCCCAGCGTTTCCAAGTCCCCCATCGGATATTGCGTCACAATGGTGTCATCATTCTTTTGCAAAGGAACCATTTCCAACAGCGGAATCGCAGAAATGATCACACCGGCTGCGTGCGTGGAGGTATGCCGAGGAACACCTTCTATTTTTTGTGCCAAATCCAGCAGCTTTTTTGCATCGGCATTTGTATGCAAAAGCTGCTGTAACGCTTTCCCGTCTGGTGCTGCCAGCGTTTCCGCAATGGTCTGTCGAGGGTCAATCTTCTTGGCAATCTGGTCACAAAATGCATAGGGCAAATGCAGCACTCGCCCGACATCTCGAATTGCTCCACGAGCCTTGAAAAAGTCAAACGTAATGATTTCTGTTACACGGTCTGCTCCGTACTTCTGAATCACGTATTCTTTCACGGCAGGTCTGCCCTCTACGCAGAAATCAATGTCAAAATCCGGCATGCTCACTCGTTCCGGATTCAGAAACCGCTCAAAGAGCAGATGATATGCCATCGGGTCAATTTCTGTAATGCCCATGCAATATGCACAGAGGCTGCCTGCTCCCGAACCTCGTCCAGGGCCAACCGGAATTCCATGCTGTTTGGCATAGCGGACATAATCCCAGACAATCAGAAAATAATCCACATATCCCATCTGTTGAATCACTTGCGTTTCTCGCTGCAAGCGATTTCGCACCGATTCTGGAACAGGCGTTCCATAGCGTTTTTGCATACCTTTTTCACAGAGTGCCTGAAAAAATGCGATGTTGTCAGAAACACCCTCCATAGAAAAGGCTGGCAAATGCAGTGTTCCTGTTTCCAGTTCCACATGACAGCGGTCTGCAATTCGTTTCGTGTTGGCAATCGCCTCCGGCATCGCTGCAAATAATGTTTGCATCTCCTGCGTGCTTTTCAGGTAAAATTCTTCGGTTTCAAACCGTAAAGCGGTGGGGTCATCCAGTGTTTTTCCCGTCTGAATGCACAGCAACACTTGCTGCATCTCTGCTTCTTCTTTGGTCAGGTAATGGGCATCGTTGGTTGCAACCAATGGGATTCCTGTTTCTCGGGAAAGCTGTTCCAACAAGGGCAAGACGGTTTTCTGTTCCTGCAAGCCGTGATTCTGCACTTCTAAGTAATACCGTTCCGCTCCGAATACTGCCTGATAGTTGAGAGCGGTCTGCTTGGCAGCTGCATAATCGCCCGACAACAGCAGCTGTGGAATCTCCCCTGCCAGACAGCCAGACAGGGCAATCAGCCCTTCGTGATACTGTGTCAACAGTTCCCAGTCCACCCGTGGCTTCTGATAAAAGCCCTCTAAACATGCCTTGGAAACCAGCTTCACCAAATTCTGATAGCCTGTCTGGTTTTCACACAACAGAACAAGATGATACCGCTTTCGGTCAAGTGCTGTTCCTCGGTCAAACCGTGTTCGGCTGGCAACATAGACTTCACAGCCAATAATCGGATGAATCCCAGCTTTTTTGGCTGCCTGATAAAACGAAATAGCAGCGTATAGATTTCCGTGGTCAGTCAGTGCGACCGCAGTTTGTCCCAGTTCTTTCAGGCGTTCCATCATCTCTGGAATCCGACACGCTCCATCCAGTAAACTATAGACGCTGTGAACGTGCAGATGTATAAAGGCATCATTTTTCTGTTCCGACATGTTCTCGCAACTCCTTTGCCATCATGGATAATTTCTGAAACCGATGATTCACGCCGGAACGCCCAATGGGAGGGTGCAGCAGTTCGCCCAACTCTTTCAGGCTGAGTTCCGGATTTTCCAGCCGCAATTCTGCCAGCTCCTGCAAGTCCGGCGGGAGCGTGTCCAGTCCTCGCTTCTCTGCAAGGAGCAGAATTTCTTCCGTCTGCCGCATTGCCGCAGAAACCACCTTGTCAATGTTTGCGGCATCGCAATTTCGCATCCGATTCGCCTTGTTCCGCATATCTTTTTTAATCTTGATATTCATCAAGTCCAGCGTGCATTGCTGAGCCCCCATAAACGTCAACATATCTTCAATCTGTTCACTGTCCTTGACATAGAGCACAAAACTTTGCTTTCGCTGAAATACATGCCCCCTGATGCCTAATAATTGTTGCAGGAACAAACTCAAGTCGTTACAGAGAACCGAAGTTGGTGTGACAAATTCCAGATGATAGGATTTGTTGGGATCCATGAGGTTTCCGCAAGTCAGGAATACCCCTGCCAGAAATGCCGGCATGCTGTTCTGCACAATGTTACAGAGGTTGATTTGCCGATTGTCGAGGTGGATGTGATAGCGTTCACAGATTTCTGCAACCGCAGCTGGATTTTGCAGGGAAAGGCTGTAAAGTCCGCCCCTGCCCCGTTCGACTGTGACCGTTCCTTTCGGGAACGAAAATACCGTATGTAACAGCTGCGGCAGCAAGTCCACAATGGTTTCGCTTTCGCTTTGCAGACAGATTTGCTCCGAAGTAAACACACGACTGTACAGCAGTATGCCATACAGACAGGAAAAGGCTTGGTCTTTGTCTAAGATGGTACGTTTTAATGCCTGCCGGACATCCTGCGAGAAGGACATGGCGGTTCTCTCCTTTCCAACGGTCGTTTCTCTTGTGTGCCATGTTGCCCTCTTACTAGAAACTACCTGCAACGGTGGAAAATGTCACAAGAGAAAAAAATTTTTTTCGGTTTCTCTACAAAAAAAACACCGCCCTGCTTTGCCGCAAGGCGGTGCGGTGGGTTCGTTAGGGACGATCCTTTCCAATATCTCGATGTTGCTTGATAACATGCATACCCTTTTCAATCAGATAATCCCCGATGAGCTCCGTAAATGTAATCGAACGGTGTTTGCCGCCCGTGCAGCCGAATGCAATCACCAGACGGCTTTTCCCCTCCTTGATGTAGAGCGGAATCAGGAAGTCCAGCAGGTCTTCAATCTTTTGCAACAGGATTTTGGATTGTTCAAACTGCATTACATAGTCCCGTACGCAGGCATCACAGCCCGTATGATGCCGCAACTCCGGAATATAATACGGATTCGGCAGACAACGAACATCAAACACCAAATCCGATTCTGTAGACACGCCATATTTAAAGCCGAAAGACGTTACTTTAATCGAAAGCGAATCGGATGGCGTTTCCAAGAAGGTTTCCCGAATCTGTTCTTTGAGCTGGGAAACAGAAATATAAGACGTTTCAATATAATAATCTGCAATTGCTTTTAATCGCAGCAGCTGTTCCCGTTCAAATTCCAATGCCTGATGCAGACAGCCGTTAAATCGTTCATCCAGCGGATGTTTCCGGCGTGTTTCCTTGTAGCGTTTAATGATGACTTCGTCCTGTGCTTCGATGTAAAGCAGCTTTACATGTAAATCTGACTGTTCTTTCAACCGACAAACACAGTCATAGGCATCCGCAAACATTTCTCCTGACCGCAAATCCGCAGCAATTGCGATTTTTTCCAGCTTATTTTCGGATTCCCTGCAAATTTCTACAAATCGGTGGATGAGCTGCGGCGGTAAATTGTCAATGCAATAATACCCAATATCTTCCATTACATCCATGACTGTTGATTTTCCAGAACCGGACATTCCAGTTACAACGACAACCTGCATCTGTTTTCCCTCCTGTTATTTTAAAATCACGGGTTCTAACTCCAGACAGTAGCCAGTTTTCTCCTTTACGGTTTCAATCACAAAATCGCAGAGTTCCAGCACATCCCGACAAGTTGCATGGCCGGTATTGACCACAAATCCAGCGTGTTTCACGCTGACTTGTGCATCGCCAACACTTGCCCCTTTCAAGCCGCACTGGTCAATCAGGAAAGACGCATAGCTGCCGACCGGACGCTTGAACGTACTGCCTGCACTCGGCAATTCCAACGGCTGCTTTGCAACACGCTGATTTTTCAACTTCTGCATCTCTTCCCGAATGTCTGCATACTTTCCGGCTTGCAGCTGCAAGGTCACACCCGTTACAATCTTTTTCGTACCGGAGAACATGCTGTGCCGATAGGAGAACTGCAATTCCTCCGGCGTTGCCGTCCGGAATGCTCCCGTTTCGTCCAGATATTCTACACTGCGGACAACGTCTTTCATCTCTCCGCCGTACGCTCCGGCATTCATATAGACTGCTCCGCCAATTGTGCCCGGAATCCCTGCCAGACATTCCATGCCCGTCAGGCATGCCTCTAAGGCAACCTTTCCGACAGCGGACAAGGTTGCTCCGGCTTCGCAAAACAATGTCGTTTCATCCAGCTGCCGGACGTTGGAAAACGCCCTGCCCAACTGTAATACAATGCCGTGATAACCCTCATCTGCTGCCAAAATATTGCTGCCATTTCCCAGTACGACCCAAGGAAAATGCTGTTCCTGACAGCATTGCAGAATTGCCTGCAAGCCCTCTCGATTTGCAATCTGTACCATTGCCTGACACGCTCCGCCAATGCGGAATGTTGTATGCTTTGAAAGCAATTCCGCCGGCAAAATCGAACAGGAATGGGCGTTACAACACGCCGTAATGGATTCTAATCCCTGCATGTCATTCTCTCCTGTCTGGTTTTTAAAATGCATCGTAATCCTTAATCACCTCTTTGGCTTCTGCTTCCAAGCCTAAATGATCCAGCAAGTCGGAGGCTGCATTGTAACCCATCTTCTTCTGACGGTTGTTCATCGCTGCAACTTCCAAGATCACTGCCAGATTTCTACCCGGTCGAACCGGAATCGTCAGGGACGGAACTTTCACGCCCAGCAGGGATACAAACTGGGTATCCACGCCCATCCGGTCATAAATCTTTTCCGGATTCCACTGTTCCATCTCCACAATCAATTCAATTTTTTCGGTATTCTTAACCGCACCAATACCAAACAACCGCCGTGCATTGATGATACCAATACCACGCAGTTCCAAGAAATGGCGGATGTTATCCGGCGAACTACCAACCAAGCTGATGTTGGAAACCTTCCGGATTTCCACTGCATCATCGGCAACCAGACGGTGGCCACGCTTTACCAATTCAATTGCTGTTTCACTCTTACCAACGCCGCTTTCACCGGTGATGAAAACGCCTTCGCCGTAGATTTCAATTAAAACGCCGTGACGGGTGATTCTCGGTGCAAGATTCAGGTTCAGAAACGCAATCAGTCCAGCGATAAAGTTGGAGGTGCTTTCCTTGCTTCGCAGGAGCGGAACGGAATATTTCTTTGCCAAATCGAGCATTTCTTCAAAATACGGCAGCTCTCTGGAGATGACCAGAGCCGGAATCCGCTGTGAAAACAGCATATCCAACCGCTGTACCCGGGTTTCTTCATCAATCGTGGACAAGTATGCATATTCCATCTTGCCGATAATCTGAATCCGTTCCGGATTGAAGTATTCATAAAAGCCCATCAGCTGCAAGCCCGGACGGGTGACATCTGCCTCATCAATTTCAATTTCAGAAGCATTTTTTGGGGTGTAAATGGTTTCCAGTTTAAATTCATCAATGATTTTATCCAATGAAATAGTGAATTTTGCCATAGCCTTTGACTCCTTTTTCATTCTGTTTCTTTATTGTTGTCCGTTTTTTGCTTCCTTATGCCGGAATTAGTTCATATCTAATACGACTGTCATGTTCTTCGATGCGTTTACCATAGCATCTGCCAAGTCCTGCATCGCCTTATAGCGGTCTGCTCCGAAATAAGCATCGACATCAATGAAATCTCGGTCAGACTCCCAGAAAGACGGGTAAACAAAATCCTGACAGATTGCTGCGGAGAAGCCAGCGTTGTCCAGTTCCTGAATGATGGCGGTCATATAGGAAACGGTTGTTTCACTGTATGGAGTCATCCATGGCTTTCCGCCCTTTTCGACAGAATTATCCAGCCATCTGCCAGAGCCATCGATCAGCGGAATGCTGGCATCTTTATACAGTTCCGGGAACTGATTGTCATTGGTTACGCTAATCAAAGCATAGACAGAAAAGCCCTTTTCTGCTGCAAGATTGACAATTTCCGAAGCGGTCATTGTGCCATCACAAATATAAGTTCCGGCAACATAGGAAACGGTAGAGGCATAGTTCAGCCAACCACCCTGCAACTTCATCGGCACAACAACTGCCTTTGTTCCGCTGACCTGCTCCAATGCTGCGGTAAAGGTATCCGCACTTTCCAGTACAGAACGATCCAGCCACTGTGCAGATTTGGCATCGGAGAAGTTCGCAAGCGGAACGCCTTCCTTCTTCACCGCTTCTGTCGTGGTGATTTGTGTTTCGCTTGTAGCAGTTCCAGTTGTTTCATCACTGCCGGAGGCGGTTGCGGTTGCCTGTGTGGTGGATTCGTGCGTAAATGCCGTTCCTGCCATCTGTATATCAGTAGAAACGCCTGTAGTTGTAGCCCAAACCACTGAAGTTGCAGTTGTTTCCGGTGTCGTTTTCAGTTCTACGGTCGAACCAGCTGCCGCCGGAACAGCCGTTGTTGCCGTTGTGGTTTCCGATGTGGTCGCTGCTTCGGTCGCCTGCGTAGTCACAGCTGCATTCATTTGCAGGCTGGAATCCGAAGTTGCAGCATCATCCTGAATGAATGGCTTTGCGATGCTGTAGCCAACAAATCCAACCAAACCAGCCGCTGCAATCATCACCACTGCGGACAAGACATTATGCACCGAGGAGGATTTTGTGTTCCCGGTTTTTACCTTGTATACTTTTGGGGATTTCTTTTTCATATGGGTTCGCTCCTATTTTCTCTCGATCGTTGTTCTACGAAAAATGCTCTTTTTCAGTCTGCCAGCTGATGGAAGAAGTCCACGGCTGTTTTCAAGTTTTCCTGCCGGAATAAGTAGCTGCCAACTACCAAGTTATTTGCACCGGCTTTCACTGCCTCTGGAGCAGTTTCCGCATTCACGCCGCCATCTACCTGAATGCTGACAGACAAGCCCTGTTCGGCTGCCTTCTGCCGCAGGAACTGCACCTTCTTCAGCATCTCCCACAAGAAAGACTGTCCGCCGAAGCCCGGCTCTACCGTCATGACCAACACCATTTCCACAGAGGGCAGATACGGCAGAACTGCTTCCGCTGGGGTATTTGGCTTGATGACAATGCCTGCTGGAATGCCACAAGCATGAATGGCATCAATTGTTTTCTGTGGGTCGCTTTCGCTTTCCAAATGAAACGTAATGCCGTTCGCCCCAGCCTTTGCAAACCGTTCTGCATAGTGCAGCGGGTCGGAAATCATCAAATGTACATCTAAAAATAAATCGGTCTTTTTCCGGATGGCTTCCAGTACGGGAATACCAAAGGAAATATTATCGACAAAACGCCCATCCATGACATCAAAATGCAGCATATCCGTACCGCTTGTTTCCAACGTCCGTACCACTGCTTCTAAGTTACACATATCTGCACTCAAAATCGAAGCAGAAACCTGTATCTTCTGCATATTTCCATCGCCTCATTTTCTATTTCTTCTATTGCAATCCGTCGCTGAACGCTGTATGTAACAGCGGATTCTTACTTTATTATATCGAACTTTCCGGTTTCCGTCAAGGCTTTTTTCGGTTCTTTCCAAAATAATCAAGTTGCTGCAAAAATGTCACAAAAATAACATCTTTTGCTCAGATTCTGAATCTGAATTTTGCTGACTTTTTTTCTTGTCTTTTATATAGTATGAGCAGTGGTTCGATTCCATGTCAACCCTGTCCCAAAAGATGCCCTAAAATTTGTACCAAATTGTCATACTTTTTTGACGGCTGTACAAAAATACAACCACTTTTGGTGCTCTTTTGGCGGAATCTACAACTCGAAATCACAAAAGACTCCTATTTTCACAAAAAAGTACCATTCTTTTTTTGCAGGACACCAAAAAAACACCATTTTTCACAAAAATATCACTAACCATTCCGCTGCAATTTGTGGTATCATATAGTCACAACAAACAAAAAAGATTTTGCAGTGCGAACGAAAATCGTGCAAAATAGAAAAAGGAGGAGTTCTTATGAACACAAAAAAATTACTCGCTGCCGTTACCGGCGTTACCATGTTGGCAGGTATGCTCACCGCTTGCGGTTCTAGTTCCGATTCCAGCACCGCCAGCAGCTCCGACCCGAACACCCTGACCATCTGGGCGTGGGATGACAACTTCAACGTAAAGGCTGCCAACCTCGCAAAGGAATATTACCAGAAAGAACATCCGGATGTAACCGTCAATGTTGTCAGTATGGCACAGGATGACATCGTACAGACACTGAACACCGCATTTTCCAGCGGCACTTACAAGGGTCTGCCAAACATCGTTCTGATTGAAGACTACCGGATTCAGAACTACCTGAATGCTTATCCGGGCGAACTGAGAGATTTGTCCAACACTGTTAATCCGGATGACTTCATGGATTACAAGTTAGGTGTTATGACACAGGATAACAAGGTGTACGGCGTTCCGTTCGATAGTGGCGTTGCGGCTCTGTTCTACCGCACCGATTACATCAAAGAAGCAGGTTATACCACCGATGACATGCAGGATTTGACTTGGAGCGAATTTATCCAGATTGGCAAGGATGTCAAGGAAAAGACCGGCAAGTATATGCTGACCTTAGACCCGAGCGACCTCGGACAGATTCGGATGATGATGCAGTCCGCTGGTGCTTGGTATGTCAAGGAAGACGGCAAGACCGTTGACATCGCAGACAACGAGGTTCTGAAAGAATCCGTTAAGACCTATCAGCAGATCATTGAAGCAGGCATTGCAGAACAGATTTCCGGTTGGGATCCGTTTGTCGGTGCATTCCAGAAGGGTGACGTTGCTTCTGTTCCGACTGGATGCTGGATTGCTCCGACCATCGCAGCAGCAGAAGACCAGAGCGGCAAGTGGGCAGTTGCTCCGCTGCCAAGACTGGACAACGTAGACAGCTCTTTGAATACCTCCAACATCGGCGGCGGCAGCTGGTACGTGCTCGACAAGGTTGGCAATGGCGAATTGGCAGAAAACTTCTTAGCAGAAACATTCGCTTCCAATGTTGACCTGATGAACGACTTGGTTTCTGAAATCAATCTGGTTAGCACACTGAAGGCTTCCGCAGATGCAGAAAACTACAAGAAGCCGAATGAATTCTTCGGCGGTCAGGAAATCTTCAGTGACTTCTCCAAGTGGACAGAAGAAATCCCGACCGTCAACTATGGTCTTTACACATACAGCATTGAAGACATCATGTCTGAAGCCGTTCAGTCGATTCTCCAGGGTGCAGATATTGACGAAACACTCGCCAATACACAGGTTCAGGCAGAAGCCGCTGTACTCAACTAAGTTTGGTTGTAAGCTCTCTGACAAGAGTTACAAAACAGAGATTTGGCTTGCCGCAGACGCCCCCTTTTCTGCGGCATTCCACATCCTGAAACCAACGGTAAAGGAGGAGGATCCTTATGTCTGAAATCAAAAAACAAAAGAAAAAAGAAACATTCGCTCCGATTGGAAAAGTCAGCAATCGTTGGGGCTGGGGCTTCGTTTCCATCAGCGTCATCATGATTTCCGTTCTGGTTTTCATTCCAATGATTCAATCGTTCCTGCTCTCGCTGCAAAGCGGTCAGGGCAATCAGCTGACATTCGCCGGACTGAGCAACTATAAACGGATGCTGACGGATACCACCTTCCGGAAAGCATTGGTCAATACCTTTTTATATTTATTGGTTCAAGTGCCAGTCATGATTATTCTCGCCTTGTTCATCTCCGTTCTACTGAACGATAAGAAGCTCAAGTGCAGAAGTTTCTTCCGGATTGCCATTTTCTTACCGTGTGTCACCTCGCTGGTTTCCTACTCTTTGATTATGAAGAGCATCTTCTCCGGCGACGGTTTAGTCAACCAGATACTGATGGCAATGCATCTCATTTCTGAGCCAATCGGCTGGACAACCAGCCCTGCATTTGCAAAGGCTTTGATTATCATCTCCATCACGTGGAGATGGACGGGCTACAATATGATTTTCTACTTATCCGGCTTACAGAACATCGACCCTTCGATTTATGAAGCCGCAGAACTGGACGGCTGCAACGGCTTCCAGAAATTCTTCAAAATCATTGTCCCGCAGTTGAAACCGATTATCTTGTTCACAACCATTACTTCCACCATCGGTACATTACAGCTCTTCGATGAAGTCAAGAACATCACTGACGGTGGTCCTGCAAATACGACCCTGACCATTTCTCAGTACATCTACAACCTCTGCTTCAAGTATACACCGAACTTCGGTTATGCAGCTGCGATTGCCTTTGTTGTACTGGTAATGATTGCAATTCTGTCCGCCATTCAGATGAAAGTGGGAGGAGATGATTGATTATGGCAGCAGCTACAACGATGCCGTCCAATGTTGGACGGAAAAAGAAAATTCACCCGTTTCACATTTTCAAGTATGTATTCTTAATTCTGGCTTCCATTATTTCCATCTTCCCGTTTTTGTGGATGATTATCTGTGCAACGAATGATGCCGTTGACATCAACCGTGGTACAGTCACCTTTGGAACAAGCCTGTTCAAGAACCTGCAAAACCTGTTCGCTACAGACCGTGGATTCCTGAAAGCACTCGGAAACTCCGCCATTATCGCTGTCATTACGACCGTTTTGGCACTGCTGGTTTCTTCTGCTGCCGGCTATGGGTTTGAAATGTTCCGCACCAAAAATCGGGACAGAGTCTTTAATTTCCTGCTCCTCTCGATGATGATTCCATTCGCAACCCTGATGATTCCGTTGTTCCGGATTTTCGGTAAATTGAGCGACAGCGGATTGTCTTTCATGGGTCTGAACACCTTTGCAGCCGTTATTATTCCGGCAATCTCCACAGCGTTCCTGATTTTCTTCTTCCGGCAGAACACCAAGTCGTTCCCGAAGGATATCATCGAAGCTGCTCGGCTGGATGGCTTGAATGAATTGCAGATTTTCTTCCGGATGTATATGCCGGTTATGAAGTCCTCTTATGCAGCAGCTGCAATCATCACCTTTATGAACAGCTGGAACAACTACCTCTGGCCGTTGGTTGCTTTGCAATCCCCAGAAAAGAAAACCGTTCCGCTGATTCTCTCCACCATGGGTGCTTCTTATAACCCAGACTATGGTATGATTATGGCAGGGATCGTCATTGCAACCCTTCCGACTGCTCTGATTTTCTTCCTCATGCAGAAGCAGTTCGTACAGGGCATGATTGGTTCTGTCAAGTAAATTTCCCCTACTCGCAAACAACAAAATTTCTTCCTTATTTTTCCTTCTTTCAAAAGATTAATGAACGTGATTGCAGAATACCGCAGTAATTTCAAACTGCGGTATTTCTGCTATAGAAAGGATGGTTATCATGACCTTTTCAACCGATATTTTAAAAAATCCGGAAATCTTCCAAATCAACACCTGCAAGCCACATTCCTCTCATATCCACTATCGCAGTGCAGCAGAATGTAAGGAGCAGCAGAGCAGCTTTTTCCTGTCCCTGAATGGTGACTGGAAATTCTTCTACAGCGAAAACCTGAACACCCTGCCGGAACACTTCGAGCAGGTAGGCTATGACGACAGCAACTGGGACACCATTCCCGTTCCGGGACACTTACAGACCAATGGCTATGGACAAATGCAGTATGTCAATACCATGTATCCGTGGGATGGCGTGGAGAACTGCAAGCCGGGTGAGATCCCGGAATGCTTCAACGCCACGGGCAGCTATATCCGCATGGTGACAATTCCGGAGGCATTCCGCAAAGATGCAGAGATTCGGCTGGTCTTTCATGGGGCAGAAACGGCAATGGCTCTGTGGGTCAACGGAACATTTGTCGGCTACCATGAGGACAGCTTCACCCCAGCAGAATTTGCAATTACAGATTACCTGAACGATGGCGAAAATAAGATTGCGGTGCAGGTTTTCCAGCGTTCTTCCGGCAGCTGGCTTGAAGACCAAGATTTCTGGCGGTTCTCCGGCTTGTTCCGTGATGTAGAATTGTATGCCGTTCCAAAGCTGCACCTGCAAGACCTCTTCGTTCACACAGACTTGAACGACACCTTCTCACAGGCAGATGTTCGGGTAGACTGTGCATTCTCTGGCACAGCATCCGGAACGCTGCATGCGGTGCTCACTGACCCGAACGGCAAGCAGCTTGCAGAACAGAGCATGCCTGTAACAGCATCCGAACAGGTTGTTGCATTCTCTGTAGAGCAGCCACTTCTTTGGAGTGCAGAACAGCCGAATTTGTATCATTTGGTTCTGACGTTGCAGGATGCAGATGGAACAGTCTTAGAAGTTGTTCCGCAGCAAATCGGTATTCGGCAATTCCGTATGGAAAATGGTATCATGAAATTGAATGGCAAGCGGATTGTATTCAACGGCGTAAACCGGCATGAATTTAGTGCAACCCGTGGACGTGCCATCACCAAGGAAGAAATCCGCTGGGACATCTTCACCATAAAGCAGAATAACATCAATGCCGTTCGTACCTCGCACTATCCGAACCAGAATGATTTCTATGAGCTGTGTGACCAGTATGGCTTGTATGTGATTGACGAAACCAACATGGAAACACATGGAACATGGCAGAAGATGGGAGCGATTGCTCCAGACGAACACACCCTCCCGAATGACAATCCGCACTGGACAAATGCCGTTCTGGCAAGAGCCGCTGCCATGCAGGAACGGGATAAAAATCACCCTTGCGTTTTGATTTGGTCTTGCGGCAATGAGTCGTTCGGCGGTTCAAATATCTATGCGATGTCAGAACAGTTCCGGAAACGGGATTCCTCCAGACTGGTACACTATGAGGGCGTTGTCAATGACCGCCGATTCAACCAAACCAGCGACATGGAAAGCCAGATGTATCCATCGGTAGCCAAAATTGAACAGTTTTTGAAAGAACATCCGGAAAAGCCGTTTATCTGCTGCGAATACTCCCACTCTATGGGCAACTCCAACGGGGCATTGTTCAAGTATACCGACCTCGCCAAGAGAGAACCACGCTATCAGGGCGGTTTTATCTGGGACTTCATCGACCAAGCAGTTTTCAAGAAGAATGAATACGGCGAATCATTCCTTGCAACAGGCGGCGATTTTGACGACCGTCCGACAGACTATAATTTCTGTACAAATGGCATTGTCTTTGCAGACCGCACCATTACCACCAAAATGGCAGAAGTGAAGTACTGCTATCAGCCATTTACGATTGCCTGCACACCGCAGGGCTTCACCATTCGCAACGAATTCCTGTTCACGGATACGACCCCGTATTCCATGACTGCAACGCTCTGCAAGAACGGTGTTCCGGTTGCAGAACAGGAACTTTCCCTGCCTGTTATTGCTCCACAGACGACGCAATCTTTTGCAAATCCGTTTGCTGGAACTGCAACAGAACCAGGAGCTTACACGTTGACCATTTCCATCTACAGAACCGCTGCAACCGACTGGGCAGATGCACAGACAGAAGTTGCATTTGGACAGGCTGCTTGGAATGTGGTTGTTCCAACGACCGAAGAACTGCTGCCCGCTCCGGAACTGATTGTGGGCGATGTCAACTATGGTATTCACGGTTCTGATTTCCACATCCTGTTCGGCAGAGATAAAGCAGGCATTGTTTCCTATCAGAAAAACGGCGTGGAACGCATTGCCTCTCAGGTTGGCATTCCCAGACCGAACTTCTGGCGTGCTCCGATTGAAAATGATTTGGGCTGTCGGATGCCACATGATACCGCAATGTGGAAAATCGCTTCTCTGTATGCCGTTCCGTCTATCGTATCTTGCAAGCAGACGGCTCACACAGTGGACATTGTCACCCGTTATACATTCCCACAGAATCCAGACAACGGCTGTCTGGTCACCTATCAGTTCTATGGGGATGGCAGTATTACGGTAACGATGCAGATGCTGGGCTGCACGGAATATGGCAATATGCCGGACTTCGGAATGCTCTTGCAGATGCCGCTGGCATTCGACCAGATTGCATGGTATGGCAGAGGCAAGGATGAAACGTACTGCGACCGGAAAAACGGCTCTCGCATTGGCTGCTACACCAGCACCGTTGCAGAACAGCTTGTTCCGTATGCCTATGTACAGGAATGCGGCAACCACACCGATACACAGTGGTTCACCATTACCAACGCAGACGGGCACGGCTTCCGCTTTGCAGCAGAACAGATGGACTTCTCCGCTCTGCCATATACACCACACCAGCTGGAACAGGCATACCACTTACAGGAACTGCCTCGTTCTTACCGGAATGTGGTTCGGATTTCCGCCGGAGAAATGGGCGTTGGCGGTGATGACAGCTGGGGAGCAACCGTTCACCCAGAGTTTACCCGTCAGTCAGAAACCGGACTTTCCTTTACGTTCCGCATGACTGCTATCTGACAAAAATCCTATCATGATAGTTGAAAAAAGCACCGCTTCGCTGAGAACAAATCCAGCAAAGCGGTGCTTCCTATTTGTATTTTTGTATGGTTCAGAAAAATTAGTCTACCAAGGTCGGATGGAAATTTTCCTTCCACGGCAGACCCCACTTGTTCAGAGCATCCATGAACGGGTCTGGGTCAAATTCTTCTACGTTATAAACGCCCGGCTTCTTCCACTTGCCTGTCATCACCATCATTGCCCCAATCATTGCCGGAACACCGGTGGTGTAAGAAACTGCCTGAGAGCCAACTTCCTTGTAGCATTCCTGATGGTCGCAGACGTTATAAACATAGTAAGAAACTTCCTTGCCATCCTTCACGCCCTGACAAATACAGCCGATGTTTGTCTTACCAACTGTCCGAGGGCCGAGCGATGCTGGGTCTGGCAGAACGGCTTTCAGGAATTGCAGCGGTACAATTTCCTTGCCTTCATACAGAATCGGTTCAATAGAAGTCATGCCGACATTTTCCAGACAACGCAGGTGGGTCAGATAGCTCTGTCCGAACGTCATAAAGAACCGAATCCGATGAATGCCCTTGATGTTCAGAGCTAGTGATTCCAGTTCTTCATGATGCAGCAGGTACATGTCCTTTTCGCCGACTTCATCGAAGTTGTAAACCCGCTTGATTTCCATCGGTTCGGTTTCCACCCACTTGCCATCGAGAATATAGCTGCCCTTTGCAGAAACTTCCCGAATGTTGATTTCCGGATTGAAGTTGGTTGCAAACGGATAACCATGGTCACCGCCGTTGCAGTCCAGAATATCAATTTCATGGATTTCATCGAAATAATGCTTCTGTGCATAGGCACAGAATACACCCGTTACGCCTGGGTCGAAGCCGCTGCCCAGCAGGGCTGTAATACCAGCCTTTTCAAAGCGTTCCCGATATGCCCACTGCCACTTGTATTCAAACTTTGCGGTGTCCTCCGGCTCATAGTTTGCGGTGTCCACATAGTCTACCTTGGTTGCAAGGCAAGCATCCATAATGGTCAAATCCTGATACGGCAACGCCACATTGATGACAATATCCGGCTTTTCCCGTTCAATCAGGGCAACCAGTTCGTCAACCTTGTTTGCATCCACCTGTGCGGTGGTGACAACGGTCTTTGTACCCTTTGCCTCTACAGCTTCCTTCAGGGCATCACACTTCGACTTGGTACGGCTGGCAATACAGATTTCTGTAAAGACTTCGCTGTTCTGGCAGCACTTGTGCACAACGACGCCGGCAACGCCGCCTGCTCCGATAATTAACGCTTTTCCCATTTTTTATAACTCCTTTTTCTCTCCAAATTAACAGCAATCCCATGTGTAAATCACATCTTGGAAATTCCGCTGTTTCAGATTCTCTCGGCTGATAAAGAAATTGGCAACGCCGGAATCGCCCCACATAATTTCACGCTCTCCGATATTGTCAGTATCGATTTGCAACAGCAAACTATCGTGGTCATCTTCTTTCGCAATATTCCGTGGGTCTTCCTGCGTAAAGCACGGATAACCGCCAATTTTATGTCCAGGTGCATCCGGCAGCCAGTCTGGTGTTTCATCTAATTCGTCTTGATCCCACAAATATTCTTCCAGTTCTTCTTCAAATGCTTCTTTTGCATCTTCATCCGCAAGCAGCTGTTTTGCCTGCTCCGGATAAAATTCCCGCATCAGCTGTTCTATTTTTTCCCAAAAACGATAATCACACATGGACATCCGGTCGGTAGCCTGTTCAAATTCCAGTCCAAAGCAGCCCTCAATCGGGAAGAAATCTTCTTCACACGGTAAGTTATTGCCCTCTTTCGCTGCAACCTCTTCTTCGGTGACAGTTGGGTCAACCGTTTCATAATAGCAAATCCGAAAATCTTTTTGTTCGGTGTTGTTGTCAAAATTACAGCCTGTCAAGTCGTCATTGATTGCCCAGAATTGCAGCAAACCAGACGTTGGAAAATCCGGAATGGTAATCTGCCGACAGTCAATCTGTGCCAGCAACCGCATCTGTACGCCTTCGCTGTTGGTCGGAATGGCAGCGTCATGCGGCACATAGCCCCGACCGCCGAACTTGCTCTCTGCAATCCCCGGTGTAGTATCGACCAGTTTCAGCCGCATACACGGGATTTCGGTACGCCGCAGCAAGTTGGGAACAAAGTCTTTCATTTCAAGTTCGTTTTCCTGCATGGGGGGATTCCTCCTTTATGTTTCCGACTCTCTCAGAGCATCCCGTACGTTGTTCGGAATTGCAAAGCAGCCCTGATGCAGAATCGTGTTATAATACCGGGTACGAATGCCCAGACTGTTCCACCAATCCGCCTGCAAATCGGTGCGAGGGTCATATTTCTTGGATGCAAACCCAAACAGCCAATGCCCAGATGGATAGGTTGGAATGTGTGCCTGATAGACCAGTGCAATCGGGAAGAATGATTTAATCCGGCTGTGTGCCCGTTTCATCGAGTTCGCATAGGAGGTATAGAACGTGCTTTCATGCTGATTGACGAGAATGCCATCTTCTTTCAATGCCTTGTAGCAGTTCCCGTAAAACTCCTTGGTAAACAGCCCTTCGCCAACACCGAACGGGTCAGTAGAATCGACAATAATCAAATCATATTCGTTTTCGACTTTCCGGACAAACCGCAGCCCATCCTGAATGTGCACGTCAACTCTAGGGTCATCAAATCCGCAGGCGGTAAAAGGCAGATATTTCTTCGACAGTTCGACCACCATCTCATCAATTTCCGCAACGTCAATATGTTCGATGGACGGATAGCGTACCAGTTCCCGAACCGTTCCGCCGTCCCCTGCTCCAATGACCAGAATGTTCCGAATGTTCGGGTTGGTTGCCATCGGAATATGGGTAATCATTTCATGATAGATGTACTCATCTTTCTCTGTCAGCATTAGCAAGCCATCTAACGTCATAATTCTGCCAAATTCCACCGATTCAAAAATATCAATTCGCTGAAAATCACTCTGCACACTGGCAAGCTGTTTATCCACCCGCATGGACATCCGCACATGGTCGGTGTGATTTTCCGTATACCAAATATCCATCATATCGCTTGGTTTCACCCTTTCTTATTGAACTACCTGTAAGCTGGACAGGGTCATATCCTGTGAACCTGTCAGCGAACAGCCCTTTTCCTTTGCATACAAAATATAAGAAACAATTGCTTCGGTGATGCGTTCGCCCGGTGCGAGAATCGGAATCCCCGGCGGATAACACATGACAAACTCGGCACAGACTCTGCCGATGCTGAATCGCAGCGGAACGGCTTCCTTTTCTGCAAAGAATGCCTGCTGCGGCGGAAGTGCCACATCCGGCGGAATATATTCGCTGTTCAGCATGCCGGTCGGGTCACCGCCATACAGCCGCTTGATTTCGGAAAGAGCGGAAATCAGCCGTTCAATTTCCAATTCCCGGTCGCCAGCGGTGACGATTGCCAAAATATTTCCGATGTCACCGAATTCAATTTGAATATCATATTCATCCCGTAACAGGTCATACACTTCAATCCCTGCTAAGCCGGTGTTTCGGGTGTGAATGGAAAGTTTCGTGGTATCAAATGCATAGAACGAATCGCCGTTGCAAAGCTCTGAACCGTAGGCATAATAGCCGCCCAGCCGGTTGATTTCCTCACGGGCATAGTTGACGAACTGCACCGTTTTATGGAACATCTCCCGCCCGTTCAATGCTAAATTCCGGCGTGCGATGTCCAGCGATACCATCAGTAAGTAAGAGGCACTCGTTGTTTGTGTCAGGTTGATGACCTGCCGCACATAATCGGCATTGACTGTATCCGCACAGAGCAGCATGGCACTTTGCGTGAGCGAGCCGCCCGTTTTATGAATGCTGACCGCTGCCATATCTGCTCCGGCTGCCATCGCCGAACAGGGCAGATTTTCGCCAAAATAGAAATGTGTCCCGTGGGCTTCGTCTGCCAGCAGTAACATGCCGTGGTCATGGGCAAGCTTCGCAATCTTTCGGATATCTGCACAAACGCCGTAATAGGTCGGATTGTTGACCAGAACCGCTTTTGCATCGGGATTTGCTAAGATTGCCTTTTCCACATCTTCTACCGCCATCCCCAGCGGAATACCTAAGTCTTTCTGTTCGCCTGGGTCAACGTAAACGGGAATCGCTCCGTTAACAACCAAAGCGTTGATGGCACTGCGGTGCACATTTCGGGGCATAATCAGCTTATCCCCTGCCTTACAGGTGGAGAAAATCATTGCCTGTGATGCACCCGTTGCCCCGTTGATGATAAAGAATGCATTCTTTGCACCGAACGCTTCCGCTGCCAGCTGTTGGGCATCCCGAATAACGGAAACCGGATGACAGAGATTGTCCAGATTTTTCATGGAATTGACATCCATCCGCACACAGTCTGCTCCTAAAAACTCCGCTAGTTCGTGATTGCCCCGTCCGCCTTTGTGTCCCGGAACATCAAACCGGACAACCCGATTCAATCGGTGTGCTTGCATCGCTTCGAGCAGCGGTGCACGCTGTTGGGTAACCTGTTCCATACAGCCTGCCTCCCTTATCCATAAATATTTCTGCCGCTGAAAATCTCAATCATTTCCCGCCGCAGTTGGTTGGTAATATCCAGACGCACCCGAGGATCTAACTCATAGACATCGGTCTTAAACAAATAATTTTGCAGCTGCATTTCTTTAATCAGCATCCGGCAGTGAAAAATGTTTGCCTGATACATATTTATATCCATGGTATCATACCGCAGCAGGATTTCCGGGTCAATATAGTCCTGAATGGAGGTGATGTTGTGGTCGATGAAACATTTTTTGCCGTTGACATCTCTGGTAAAGCCCCGTACCCGATAATCAATGGTGATAATATCCGAATCGAAACTGCGAATCAGATAATCCAGTGTGTTCAACGGAGAAATTTCTCCACAAGTCGAAACGTCAATGTCGACCCGAAAGGTCGTCACTTCGTTGTCCGGATGACTTTCCGGAAACGTGTGAACCGTGACATGACTTTTGTCCAGATGGGCGTGAATGTCCCGCCGTTTTAAAAAGGTTTCTCCCTGATTACAGGATACATCAATCTGAGAGGGAACGTGCCCTTCTGCAATCAGAATGTTGACGGATGCCCCCTGCGGTTCATAATCCTGCTTGGAAATATTCAAAATAGAAGCCCCAATCATCTCCGTTACGTCACAGAGAATGTTGGTCAATCGTTCCGAGTTATATTGCTCGTCAATGTAGCGGATATAGTCCTGTTTTTCCCGTTCTGTCTTTGCATAACAGACATCAAAAATGTTAAAGCTCAGCGTCTTTGTGAGATTGTTAAACCCGTACAATGCCAGCTTCTTTTCCAACCCTACCATCACAGCCTTCCATAAAATGTCAGATTCTAAAATTGGATTGTTCTTGTATCGACAAATCCATATCAAACATTCATTTTAGCACATTTCCGCCAAAAAAGCAACGGCATCCAAGAAATTTTTTCGGAATTTTCCAGAAACCTGCCTCAGGATAAATAGTGCCGCAGCAAATACCCTTCCCGTACACCATACGGGCTGACGTAAATCAAATGCGTATGCAGCTGCCGGATGATGACATCCAGAATTAAAATGCCGGGGAGAATCGTGTGTACCCGTTCCGGACAAACCTGTAAAATCAATTTCTTGGCTGTTTCATCTCGTTTTAACAGCTGATTTTTCAACTTCTGAAACTGCTCCGCTGTAAAGGAATTCGCATCCGGCAGGGGTGCTTGCTGCGTCTGAATCAGCTGCAACACTGCCCGAGCTGTTCCGCCAACAGCACAGAGTAAATCATAGTGCGGCAGTTTGTCCGCCTTGATTTTCTTCCATTCCCGCAGAACCCGTTCTTGAATCTGGGCAGCTTCGGCTTCTTTTGGCAGGAATTTTTCCACCATTTCTGTATGCAGACGCAGTGCTCCAACAGGCATACTTTCCATGAAAGCTGGCCCATCTGCTGCAAAGGTCGTGATTTCCGTGCTGCCGCCGCCGATGTCTACCAGTGCCCCTTCTTCCATCGGTGCTCCATGCATCACGCCAAAATAGTCCAAAAAGGCTTCTTCGTGTCCGGAAAGAATCTGCACGGTGTAACCTGTCTTTTGCTGAATGGCAGCAACAACCGCTTCTGTATTTTTGATGTTTCGCAGCGAGGCAGTTGCGAAAACAGTCGTCTGGTCAACCGAAAGCTGTTCCAGCAAAGATTTTGCATCCAGCAACACAATACAAGCCTGCTCCACACCAGCTGCGGTCAACTGCTTCTCTTTCACATAACTTGCCAGTCCTGTCATATAGCGTTTGGAAAAAATCGGTTCAAAGTCCTTCTGCTCCACCTTGTAAACTGCAAGGCGAATGCTGTTCGAACCCATATCAATCAATGCAACATTCATGATTTTTTTGATACTCCTGTTTCTTTTTTCGTCCTGTGCGTGCACAGCCTATTCTTATAGTATACTGCAACGGGCAGAAAAATACAACAAGATTCCTGCAAATTCTTCAAAAAGTTTATGTAAAAAGTGAAACCTGAAACTTAACGTAAAAATAACAAATGGTTTACATTTCTAAGCTGGCATAAAAACAGACGATGTAGTATAATAAAAGAAAACAAAACTCTTGTTTCTTTTTTCTATCATTTTGATGATTTTTTTGTGCAAGTTCTTCAAAATGCAGCCGTCTGTTTCCAGCCGGACTGCGTTTTGCTCTATTTAAAACCCAATCATAAACCAATAGGAGGCACTTATTTATGGCAGATCAGCGTTGCTACGCCAATCGAGAACTCTCTTGGCTGAAATTTAACCAGCGTGTTCTAGAAGAAGCACAAGATCCAGCAAATCCACTCTGTGAACGGCTTTCCTTCCTCTCCATCTTCCAGAGTAATTTAGATGAATTTTTTATGGTGCGAGTTGGCTCGCTCTTTGAAAAGATGCAGGTATCCGAGAAAATTCGGGAAAATAAAACCAATATGACTTGCAGAGAACAGCTTTTGGCAATCTTTGAACGGGTTCGCCAGATGCTCCATGATAAAGACAACACTTATCGGGATTTACAGAACTGCCTGAAAACAGAGGGCGTGGAGATTGTAGACTTTCACACCATTTCTCAGCAGGAAGCGGATTATTTACAGTCTTATTTCCGCTCTGAAATCGAACCGCTGCTCTCTCCGCAAATCGTCAGCAAAAAGCAGCCGTTCCCATTCCTGCAAAACAAGGAAATCTATGCGGTTGTCGTACTGGAGAAAAAAGGCAGCGAAAAAATCGGAATCGTTCCGTGCAGCAGTCCGGTATTCCCAAAATATGTTTCCCTGCCGAACCAGAAAAACCGCTTTATTCTGACGGAAGAACTCATCCTGCACTTTGCATCCGATATTTTCTCTCGCCATGTCATCAAGAGCAAATCGCTGATTCGAATTGTTCGGAGTGCAGACATTGACGCAGAAGAAGAAAACATTGAAGATGAAACCGATTATCGGGCTGCGATGGAGAAATTGCTCCGTGCCAGAAAGCGGCTGCGTCCGGTCAAGATGGAATTTTCCAGACTGATGGATCCGTCTGTGATTGCCAAGCTGTGCGAATACTTGCATCTGAATGAAGCACAGGTTTTCCACTCAGAAGCACCGCTGAGCCTGTCGTTTGTTTCACAGGTACGGGACTTGCTGCGGAAAAATCGTTCGCTGTTCTATCCTCGCAGAGTTCCGCAGCGTTCTGCAAACATTGACGACCACCACTCGATGATTGCTCAGATTCAGAAGAAAGACCGCTTCTTATCATTCCCGTTTGAAAGCATTCGTCCATTCCTGAACCTGCTCCATGAAGCTGGCGAAGACCCACACGTTGTTTCCATCAAGATGACCCTGTATCGGGTGGCAACCAACAGCAAAATCGTAGAAGCATTGATTGAAGCCGCAGAAAACGGAAAAGATGTCGTTGTACTGGTGGAACTGCGTGCCAGATTTGACGAAGAAAACAATATTGAATGGTCAAGACGACTGGAAGAAGCTGGATGCCGGATTATCTATGGTCTGGATAATCTCAAGGTACACTCGAAACTGTGCCTGATTACACGGAAAATTGGCAATTCTATCTCTTATATCACACAGGTTGGAACGGGCAACTACAACGAGAAAACTTCTGAAATCTATACGGACTATTCTCTGATGACTGCCCGTCCGGAAATCGGCATGGAAGCAAGTCGGGTCTTCAATGCACTTTGCATGGGGCAGACCATCAAGCACACGGAATATCTGCTGGTATCTCCGCACTGCCTGCAAAATCACGTTGCAGACCGCATTGATGTGGAAATTGAAAAGGCAAAGGCTGGACAGCCGGCTTATATCGGGCTGAAAGTCAATTCCCTGACAGATAAATACCTGATTGATAAGCTGATTGAGGCTTCTCAGGCAGGAGTTAAAATTGAAATGATTATCCGTGGTATTTGCTGCCTGATTGCCGGCATTCCGGGACAGACAGAAAATATTACGATTCGCAGCATTGTTGGACGGTATCTCGAACACACCCGAATTTATATCTTCGGGGCTGGAAATCAGGCTGATGTTTATATTGCCTCCGCAGACTGGATGACGAGAAACACCATCCGGCGTGTGGAAGTGGGTGCTCCGATTTATGATAAGGATATCAAGTCAAGAATCCTCTCGATGTTCCGAATCATGATGCAGGACAATGTCAAAGCAAGAATCCAGCAGCCGGATGGCTCTTATAAAAAGGTACAGAGCAATGCTTCTCCGCTGAATGCACAGGAATATTTCTATGCGCAGGCGTATGCTTCGGCAAAGGCAATTGCAACTGCGGAAACAGAAGTGGAAGCAGAGAAATAAAAATCTATGTAAAATACAACGCCCTACTGGAAATGTGTTCCGGTGGGGCGTTGCACATATTGATGATAAAATCTCAAAGAGGAGAATAATTGTGCTCGTTTATTTAAAGCTGCTATTTCAGAATGAAAATATCGTAGTGTATGAATACGGACTTACAGAGGAAAAAATGATTGGAAAAGTGATAGTCTCTTTACACAATAAAAAAGACTGTCAATTTTTCTCTTATTCTGAAAATTACAAATCATTCAATGTTTATACTGGTTGTGTGATTACAAAAATATTCCACTACATTGCAGAAAATCGGTTTCCAAAAACAGATTTGTATGCTTGCTAATTAAAAAATCTGCAATTATTGTTATCTTTTTAACATTGCTCCAATAAAAATATACTTTTAGGGTTGACAAACAGAATCTTTTCGGGTATAATAGAATCAAAATGTTTCACTGTTCCAATAAAAAGGAGATGCTTTCTATGAAAATTCGTTCAATGCTCGCCGCAGCTTGTACCTGCCTGATTACTTCTGGTTCAGTCTTACCTTTCACAACTGCCCTCCCTGCACAAGCAGCGTTTGATTTGGGAGATTTTGACGGAAATGATTCCATTGATGTGGATGATGCCGTATCTGTTCTGACATTCTATGCAAAAACAGCAGCTGGAGTTGCTTCTATAGAAGACATAAGCAATGAGCAATTTAATGCAGCAGATATAGACTGGGATGGTTCTATTACGGTGCAAGATGCTGTTTATATCTTAACCTATTATGCACAGACATCCGCAGGGTTAGAACCATCTTGGGCGGATATTCTGCCAGAAGTTTATGGAATTCCAGCTTGGGAAACCGCTTATTATGACCTGCTGCTTTCTGGAGCACTTTCAGATGAAAGCGGAAATGCTACTTATTCTCTTATTTATATTGACCAAGATGATATTCCAGAATTATTGATGGATTCTTACGCTGGCGGTAAGCTGTATACTTATAAGGAAGATACCGGTTGTTCTTTGGTACATAGCTGGGCTTCTGCAAGAAGCAGCGGATTCTGTGGATATGCGGAAGGAACGGGATATTTCTATACATTCAGTTCAGCCAGTGCTTTCATCGGCTCTATGGGGAAACAGGAACTGGTTGGAGATTCGTTTGTCCTGCGTGATCGTATCAGTATGGATAATGGCACTTATCAGCATAACGGCGTAAGCTGCACAAAGTCGCAATACAATTCTATAGAAAAATCCTATACAGATAGTTATTCTGATTATTATAAATATAATTTTTTGGAATTTATGTCAGATATTTCAGACGGAAGAACGCCTGATTTTAATCAACTGAAAACCGCCTTGGAATCCTATCGTCCAGTATATGCTATGGAAGTTACTGATTATGATGGAGATGGAAAAGAAGAAGCGTTTGTTGTCTTGGGCAAAAAAAATTCTTCTTCAAAAACCGTTCAAGGCATTTACTATATTTCTTCTGATGGATACATCTCAGAAGTTCGCACCGATTTTTCTGTTGATATGTTCAGCAATGCAAATTATGTGGAATATGATGGCAAGGGATTTTTCGCTTGTGATGTTTCCGGCGGTGGTTCTGGATGGGTCACTTACCTGTATGATGTGCGAAACGGTTGGTGGAATGAATTGAATCTGTCCGGCTCTTTGCAGAGTTTCTTCAAAAAAGATGATACCTGCTATACCACGAAAAGTGTATTTTCTGCTCAGTATGGTCACCAGTATGTGGATGTCCCATTAAATTATGACAAAGATACACAGGAGTTTTCTTATCCGGAATCTTAAAATACAGGTATATTATAGCATAAAAAACAGCCGTCCTGTGTCATCAGAGCGGCTGTTTTTCGAATAGAATCCACACCCCCATAAGGGGGTGACATCACACAATGGTATACTAAAAATAATGATTTCAATCCACACCCCCATAAGGGGGCGACAAGTGCATGTTTATTCCGTCAACAGATTTACTGCTGTTTGGAATCCAACGACAAACGCATTTCTCTGCCAATTTTCGCATAATTCACACAGGGCTTCTTGTCCTTTTTCTGCATGTCTTTTCTGAAAATAAGAGAACACAGAATCCATTTGTTCTTGCAATTCCGGTGTTTCAAACACAAATGGATTTTCATTGCAGTTCCCTTCATACAGAAATTCCAATTCTTTTTTCATAAATAACCTCCTTTCTTGACAACGCCCGAAAAACATGCTATAATAAAAACAGGCAATGTTCTTGAGCATTGGTGTCAGGCTGTAAGTGTGATGAGCTACCAACCAAATAACACTTACAGCCATTTTTATATGAAAATCAAAGTACGGTGCATTTCGTGCATTCATTCGTTCTTGACTTCCATTAATTTTATTATATACTGCAAATATGCATTTGTCAATCTGCAAATTTACACAAACTTTCCGAGGCGTTTTAGAAGAACTGCCGAATTTTCTCAAGCTCGACAATGACCGACAAAATTCGACAAAATCCAAATTGACAGGCAATCCAAAGCCATGCTATAATGAAAAAATTCATCCAGACAAATTTATTATTACTATGTGTTTGTTTTCTCCAAACAGGACACAGCAAGCAAAAAGGACGTTTCTGCATCGCTGCAAAAACGTCCTTTTTCGTTGTGTCAAAATGAGAAAATGCCGATATTACTTAGAATTTGCCAGCCTTTGCTGCTTCTTCTACAGATACAGCAACTGCTACGGTTGCACCAACCATCGGGTTGTTGCCCATTACAACGCTGCAATTCTATGTATTTTCCTGTTATTCTAAAAGCATATGAAAATCAACGCATTTCCGCTGTTTTTCCCGTTTTTCTACTCTACTACATCTTTTTTCGATTCTTCTTGTGTCTGATTGGAACGTGGACACAATGTGGACGCAGCATACATCTGATTCAAAATCTCCTGTGTGTTCTCTTCCATCTTTTTTGTTATATGTTCGTAAATATTCAAAGTTGTACGAATATCTTTGTGTCCAAGCCGCATCTGTACAACTTTTGGTGGAACACCGGATTCTAATAACTCTGTACAATGCGTATGCCGTAAGCTATGATAATCAAATGATGGCAAATTTAATTCCTGATGAATCACACGAGAAGCATGCTGCATGGTACGTGGTTTAATGAAACTACCATCTGCATTGCAGTTCACAAAATACAACTCTTCTCCATTTCCAACTGTATTTAAATTTCTGGTATGTGCTTCTTCATAGTAGTGCACATAATAAGAATCATACGCTTCCCGATTCTTTTCTTGCTGCTCTTTTGTCCGCTTTAAAAGTGCAATGGTTTCATCATCTAATTGCACAGTGCGAAAGCTATTATATTTCGGGGTGCTAAAATATAGAATAGAATTTCCGTTTTCATCTGTTTCTGATTCTCTATATTGTATTTGCCGCTGTATATGCAATTCTTTTGCTTCAAAATCAATATCTTTCCACTGTACTGCATAAGCCTCTCCATGCCGCAAACCACAGCGATAGCCGAACAGCAATGGGATGTGAACAGGATGCCCTTCTGGAAATCGGCGAAAAATCTGCTGAATTGCCTCCGCCGGAACACAAAACCGCTGTTTCGTTCGGCTTGGATTTTTTGAAACTGCATTTCTTCGGGGCAGAGCAACTTCTACCATTGGATTTTCTTGTATCAATTTCTGTTGCTTTGCGTATCGAAATGCATTTGTTAAGATGCCTTTTACTACCACCAAAGTATTTCGTGCATAGCCAGATTGAAAAAGCCGATTGATGAATTGCTGTAATGCAATCGTAGAAATAGAACACAATTTGTACTTCCCAATTGCTGGAAGAATGAGATTTTTTATTTTTTTCTGATAATTAAGAATGGTTGTTTCTTTTAGATTGGTTTTACAATACTCTTCCATCCAATACTGCATATAATCAGAAACGCTTCGTTCAGATGGTGTAAAATGAACCCCTGTATTTTGATATTCCTGATAAGCAGCCATTCCGGCTTGATATGCCTCTTGTTTTGTTTGAAATCCAGCTTGTGTAATCCATTTTCGCTGTCCGGAAACGCTGGCAGATTGAAACCGATATTCCCATGATGTATACACACCAGCACGATTTTTGCGATGACGGGTTAGCACTTTCCCTGCCATATGAAATTCCTCCTATTATAAGATTACCCCCACCGGAGCAGTGATACCACTGTTCTGATGGGGCTTTTTTCATTTAATATTACCACCTTGTTCTCTCAATCGCTGACTTTCTCTGTATTGATAAGCCTCTGCCGTTTTTGTAAATGTAACTGTTGCATTGTAATTTTTCTTTACAACGGCTTCGATTTCATCCAGAGAAACACGGAAAAATTCTTTTCTTGTATTTACCAGATTGACACGCTTGTCAGCAAACGTGCTATGAAGTATTGCTTCAAGAGCTGGTGCATCATCGCTGAAAATCATAGCATGAACGTCAAATTCAAATGGAACAGAAGCACTGCTCAATTCGCTGATTCTGTCCATTGGTTCTAATCTTCTTGTCATGCCGATTTTATAAACATTCTCTCCAAATGAACCAATATTACTGATAACATATACAAATCCGGCACGAGTATTCTGTTCTTTATGTAAGACATCTTCTTTACTTTTCTGGACATCTGCAAGTTTTTTCTGTAATTCTTCAATCTGTGAGATGTACAGCTGCTTTTCAACATCCTGTGTATTTTGCATATATTTCATCAGTTTATCAATTTCTTTCTTGAACTGATTTTCTTCCTTTGTTAGCTTTTCTTTTTCTTTTTCGATTTCACGCCGTGCTTTTTCTTCTTCTACCATCTGTTCTCGAATTGCTTTTTGCTGCAAGCGTTCCTGCTCTCTCTGATATTCATACTGATATTTTGCAGTTAATTGTGCCATTTTGTTTTCTAATAGCTTCTGTGTGATTGCGATTCCATCTGTAACAAATATTTTGTTGATTGTTTCAAATGCACGCATCATTTTATTTCTGGAAGTATCCATGTTCTTTACAGTGGTATTTACTATAATGGTTGTACATTCAGAATTGAAGCATCTAAGAATTTGTTTGATGTCTGCTTTTTGTGCTTTGCTATCATAAATTTGAATAATCTCAACTGCTTCATTGTTCGTGACAATATTTTTTTCTTCCAGCTGCATGATCTTCAATCTATTTTTGTATTCTTCAGATGTCACATTTTCATCTACATCTACCTTAGAGAGTTCATATGTTATTTCAGATTGAAGTTCTTCTAAATAATTCCGTTCTTTTTCTTGTTCTGCCTGCAATTCTGCAAGATTGTTCTGTAATTTTCCTTGATCTTCTTTCAGCTTTTGCAATGCCTGCTCTGCTTTTTTCTGTGTTTTTTCTGATTCCTGTTCGATTGTTTGTGCTTCCTGGTTGGCTCTGCTGATAATTTCGTTTGCTTTAGAATTTGCGTTGTTGATTTGTCCGGATTCTCCCATTTTTACACCGTAGAATAACAATGCATTTTCATATTCATTCATGTTTTCCTTATAGGCACTTTTTTGTTTCATAAGAAGATAAACACCAGCTGCCAAGGGAATTACAAACATCCAAAGTGCAAAGCAGATTGCAATTACGATGGGGTCACAGTATATCGGTGTTATTCTTTTGGAATTAGAAAGTCGTTTTCCACAATGTGTACAATGTGTTTGTGTGTTTTCATTCAGTGTTTTGCAATGCAAACAATATTTCATTTTTTATCATCCTCATTTATGTATTCTTCTTCCAACAAATCTAAAACATCTGCAATTGCACGAAGCTGTTTGGAACGGGGCATTTTTTCCAACAGTACTTCGATTTCCTTGCAGTTGTTTTCTTTTTCTGTCTCTGTTACGGTTAACGGAGAATGGTTTCCGTTATTTCCATTTATCACATTGCTGGATTGAATTATGTTGTTTCCGCTAACATTAGGATTATCTGTTCTACCAAGCAAGCAATCTGTCGAAACGTCTAATATTTCTGATATTAACACAATATTTTTTGCTTTCATTCCGTATTCACTTTTAGCTGCATTTGAAATTGCATTTTTACTCAGAGAACATATCTCATTTATTTTGCCAATAGAAATACCTCTTAATTTTGACATTTCATCGATTCTATCATATGTAAGTTGTGTATTGTACATAAATATATACCTCTCACTTTGTACATTACACACAATTTTTATTTTATCTGCAAATGTCAACATCTGATGTTGCTTTCATTGGAATCACCTAAATCATTAGTTTATTTGCATCTACGTTAAAACCTATTCCTTTTAATTCTTTGATTACTTTGAATTGCCAAGATTCTTTGTTATATATAATCCCATTTAAATCACCTGGTAGTTCCATACTATCATCTGAAACAATGAATATAGTTCTATTTCTTCCAAGTAATCCAGCAAAATACCCAGCTTCAAAAACAACATTTTGTCTTGCTCTATTTTTAAGTACTTCTTCTTTTTTTGCCTTTCCATCATCATCAGGTGTAAATAAGATGATAGCTGCATTCACAGTATTGCCGTAACTTTCGATTTTTTCCATAATTGTCATTCCTGCGTTAACTTGCTCATGCAAGATAATTGCCTCAATTCCCTGATTCTCAAGCAGTCTTGCTACTTCCAATTTTAAATTCGTATCATGCCCATGTACAATGAATACTTTATTGAATTCTTCGTCTTTAATAGAATCAGTATCTTTTGTTGTGTCTGATTCCATGTCTTCTAAGTAATTTTCAAACATTCCTTTAGCAATTTCAAGATCATTTTTGCATTTTTCTACCCGTTCCCAATTTTCAACATTTACTAAAGCCAAATCAAAATGCAATTTATTGAATTCACGAAGTTCAATGCTATTTTCTCCGAAGCAATTACAAAGAAATCTTCTTGTATTTTTGAGCCAAATTTGAAATTCATTAGATGAACGAACAACTTTTAGTGCTATCAATTTATCTATCTGTAAACAGATTCCTTTCAGCTTTTCATAGTTTCCCATAATTATTTCCTCACTTTTCTATATATTTTTCTAATAAATCCAGCATATCAGCGATTGCCCTATGTCGGTTGGAACTGGTCAATTTTGATAATGCTACTTTTATTTCATCTAAATCCGTCTCAGCCCCTTGAATTATATTCGCTTGTGTGCCGTTTATGGTTGTGTCAAAGTTGCTGATGTTGTTTCCGCTAACTGTTGGATTGTCCGTCCTTCCAAGCAGATAATCAACGGAACAATCAAAGTAATTTGCAATTTGTTCTGCTACTGAGATGGATGGCGTCCAGTCCCTTTTTTCTAAATCATATATCAGACTTTTTCTGATGCCACATTCTGAAAGCATTTTAGAAACTGATGTTCCACGACTCTTGCAAAGTTCTTTTATAATTCCTGCTAATTGTGCATTATTCACAATTTTGTCCCCCTCTGATTGTGCATCAATACAAACTTACGATAATTATCGTATTTTATATTGACTTACGTGATTTCTCGTGATATAATAAAATCACAGTCGAGATAAAGCACGCTATACCAAATAAAAAAAGAACGTTTCTGGTTGATTTTCATGAGCAAACGGGAAATAAAGCGATTTTCAAGCGTGCTTTACTTTATTGTATCATGTTCCATTTTATTTGTCAATAGAAAGCATATTGTTCGCAGAATTTCTTTGATGATGGAAGATGGAATGTTTAACAGAATCAGTCGAGGACAAGCAGCGGAAAACCGAAAGCCACGAGCCAGCGGAAAACCGAAACGCTCGACTGAAATTAAAAGAAGGTGGTGAAATAATGAAAAGCAATGAAAAAAAGGACACCCTGTATCTGTGCGACCCACAGAAAAACACAGAGTGCCCAAAAGGAAATTGTCAGATTCCTGACGGCTGTTTTCTTACGATAAAGAAAGAATTTGCCGTAACTGATAAAAATGGGAAGCCTATAATTGGGATTGAATTACATCAAGAGCAATCTTCCCAGCAATAGACATCAACGAATTGAGCGATGTGCATCCTAATTTTTTTGCAATTGATTTTGTTCTACTCCAGATACTATTGCTTCTAACATTGTCAAGAAACTGATGTCCATCGTAGGTTAAGCTGGAATAAATGCACATGTAAATGCTATTATCTGCATTCATTATTTGTGCATTTATCAATCCACCTTGTTCTGCTTTTAAAGTTGTATATGCGATTACATTTTTTGGAAAGTCCGGCAGTGCTTTTTCCATATCATCGAGTGTCATAGATTGGTAGTTTAGATTCTCATCGATATTTTCAAATTCTTCGAGTTTTAACAACAATGACCGTAAGCAATCGTAGTTTAACTTCATATCATTCACCCCCTTTCCAGTCAATTTTATCATAATTTGACAGGAAATACAACACCTGCTGCCCTATCGGCAACACGGGGACGATGTGGCAGCATCGTAGGCAATTACCTCCAACCTTTGCCTTTATACTAACACGCTTTGCGGTGAGCGAATCACCGCATAATGGGATGCGTCTTAGTTGTCCAGCCAAGATATGAAGCCTCTGGACAATGCACGGTGCAACTCCGTGACAGCTGTCTCCGACAGGGAGCATTGTCTATTTCGTTTCCTCTATCTTACTGTGCGGTGCAATTCCGCAGCATCCACAAATTTCAGGAGGAACAGAACATGAATCAGGATGAACAAAAGCCCTGCTGTGTGAACTGTCACATCAGCGGTGTGCCTTTGTATCTGGGGCTGGATGGCAAGCAGCACTGTGCGGATCACATTGGTTTGCTGCTGCCAGATTCCCCGAAGCAGGGAACAAAACAGAAAGGATGTGAATGAAATGCTGATTGCAGAAAGCTTTAAGAAGACCCGCATCCGGCATGAACTGACGCAGGTACAGCTTGCAAAGGCTCTGGGAATTTCGGATAAGATGGTCAGCCAGATTGAAAACGGCTTTCGCCAACCGTCCGCAGAGATTTTGCGGAACATGGCGGAACAGCTGGGTTGCTCCGCTGATGAAATTCTTGGTGTACAGCAGCAAGAAAAAGCAACCGATAGAAAGTAAGGTGAGAATATGAACAACATTATCAGAGAAGACAACATCACGCCAAAAACAACGCTGGTTTTACAGCCGATGCCGGAACAACTTCTGACCGTAAAGGACGTTTCTTCCTTGCTGAAATGCAATGTTGCAACCGTTCACAATCTCCGCAAAACTGGATTGCTGCGATTCTTAAAACTTGGCTCGTACAAGTGCCGTGTATCTACGTTTCTTGCGTTTTTGGATGAATATGACGGAAAGGACTTGGATTCGTTGGTACAAGAACGGCAAAATGAACCAATATGAATGGGATGGCAGAGCATGAGCCGGAAAGTTACGTATCGGAACGGACACAAATACGCCATCTGCGAGCAATGCGGGCTGGACTGGAACGTATCCTGGCAGTTTACAGGGTGGTATGTGTGTCCGGTCTGCTGGAGTAAAAACAGGGAGGAAAATCAGAAAGATGGGAAAAATCGTTATCAAAACAACCAGAAAGAGCAATGTATCTAAGGTCAAGGTGAGAGGTTTTAAAGAATTTGACGCCGCTAAAATAGCATTTTGTACGTTTATCGGAATCATGAGCGGACTCAATCAAGAGGATAAAAATCTTATCTTGTGTGCAGCCGCTACCATTATTCAAGATGTTGCAGACAAGGCAGGCTCTGAACCAGAGGAGGAGAAATCATGCAAGCAATGATTCTTGGTGGTATTGCCGCCGTTATCTGTTGGGCTGCTTGGCAGCGGCATAACCGCACGCTCGACGAGCAAGCGGCGGATTCCGGACGGGAATTAAAACCCGTACCGACTGGGTTTGATTATCAGGCGGCACGGGAACAGACAGACCGCATGGAGAGCAATCTCAAGCAGTACGAGCAGTGCAATCAGCTAATCAATGACAGCGTTGTTGCAATCAAGACGGGTGAGGGTATGCCCATTGAGATTACTCATTTTGACAACAGAGGGCGTCAAGTACATACCACACTGACCGACATTCCGCCGGAGATTGTCAATGACTTTGCACGTCGATTGCTGGATGTTTGTGCAGAGCGATGCGGCAACACTCCCCCACCGCCGGAAATTTGATTTTTTCGGGAATGTCGAGGAAAAGCGGTAGGAAAAGCAGTAGGAAAAGCTGGCTTTTCCCACCATCGGGGGAGGGATGAAAAGCAATGGTAAAGCATTGCGATATGTGCGGGATTGAGATTGCCGACACCGATTATGACACACTTGGGAGATACAATGCGGTTAAGTATTGCCAAGAATGTGCGGCAATCAGGAAGAAAATAGCTAACAAAAATTACCGCCAAAAACGCAAAATGGAAAAACAAGTTGCGAAAGCTACGGAAGAACACGAACTCACGGAAGCAGCGAAAGCATGTAGAAAAGTCCGGAGAGCAGCGAATGAACAGACACGGCTGCTTAAAGAAGAAAACAAATTTTTGCGTGAAGAACTAATGAAAGAACGGGCAAAAAAAGACCCTCGCACCGGAAGCAACCAGTAACGAGGGAGAATGAAAAACACCTTTATTTTATCACAAACAGAAAGGAATGTCAATATGAAAAGAGAGGAAGTCTTTTTGAGACAACATGCAATCCAAGTTGCTATCATGTGCGTTGAGGCAATGCACGCGGATAGCACCACACTTAACCCGGTGCAAGAGGCAGACCATTTTAACATAATGCAGCCGCTGTACCGTATCCTTGGCGAGTTGGATGCAGAAGCACATGACTTTGTGGATGCGGATTTGCAGGCACTTGCAAAGCAAGCCCAAGCCGCGGAGGAAGAACCAGAACTAAACCTCAGCCAGCTGGATTTTTTGGAAAGCGATGTGGTGACGGATGATAAAGATTGAAAATGATTGCAGCTGCTGTGAACGGTGCGGAAATTGCGGTGCAAAGCGTGTGCCGCATGTTTACTGTGATGGATGCGGTGCGGAAGTGTCCGGCGACAGCAAACTGATTCGGATTGTCGGTAACGATGATGCTTGGCTTTGCGAGGATTGCCTTGCAGAATGGGTGGAAAGCGTCACAGTCACGACCTATGCCGCCGACCTTGTAAGGGAGATGAACGCAGAAGATGTTTGAATCCGGCGTGAAAAAGTATGTTTTCGTACGGGTCAACTATGAATTCGGCTTTCCGGTGACGTTTCACGATGTCGCACACATCGAATGTGCATATTGTCAGATGTATGACAAGTACAAGAATCGCTGCAACATCACCGGAGAGTACATTGTAGAGCCAACCCGTTATGTGGGCTTTGAATGCCCGTTGGAATTAGCAGAAGGAGGAAGTGAAGAGCATGGACGAACAGAAGATGGAACAGAAACCCGATGAACGGCGGCTGCCGGAACGGTTGCTGGCAATCCAGAACGAACTAAAAGCCCCGAAAGGACAGTACAACAGCTTCGGAAAGTATAAATATCGCAGTGCTGAGGACATCTTAGAGGCGGTCAAACCGCTTGCAGAGCAGCACAGCGTTTTAATTTACTGTTCGGATGATATTGTCATGGTTGGCAATCGCATCTATGTAAAGGCAACCGCAACGGCGGAGGATGTCACTGGCAGATGCAGTGCTATTACAGTGACCGCCTTTGCGAGAGAGCCGGACGACAAGAAAGGCATGGATGCCAGTCAGATTACTGGCACGGCATCCAGCTATGCCCGAAAGTATGCGTTAAATGGTCTGCTCTGCATTGACGATGCAAAGGATGCAGATACAGACGCTTACCAGACCGCTGGAAATGTCCCCGCAGCAACGCAACAGCAGCCCCGTCAACAAATTTACTGTAGCAGCTGCAAAAAGCCCATACAAGCCGCCAAAGGCAAGGATGGGCGATTGTATCAGCCGATTGACATTTACAAGCAATGCAGAGGACTTTGCATCAACTGCTTTCAGGCATCCAAGGGGGCAGGAAAATGACAGACAGAAAAGCGTTTGCAAAAAAAGTCAAAGTCCTCTGCGACACCCGAGAGCAATGCAATCAGCACATCATCCAGTACTTACATGCAAATGGGATTGCTACAGAAAGCCGCAAGCTGGACTTCGGAGATTATTCCTTTGAAATCAATGGAAAGTGCTTTGAGCGTTCCTGCATCGTTGAACGGAAAGGCAGCGTGGATGAACTCTTCGGGAACTTCGTCCACGACCGGGAACGCATTCAGAAAGAGTTCGATGCAGCTGCAAAGAATGCCCAGCACATGGAATTGATTTTAGAGGGCGTAACATCAGAAGAAGAACTAAAGGCGTTTGAAATCCCAGAAAAGCAGATGATTGCACAAAATCGGAAAGTGAAACGCATCGGCGAAACCGTCTATTTCGCTCTGCGGTCGCTCCGGTCAGGCAATCGGTGCGGCTTGCAGGTGTCGTTTGTCCGGAAGGAAGACACAGCCAAAAAGCTGCTGGAAATCTTTTACTATTACTATCGGAACTACGAAAGGAGCAAGAACAATGATAAACAAGGTAATTTTAATGGGTCGGTTGTGTGCAGACCCAGAACTCAAAACCACACAAAGCGGCATTGCTGTTTGCCGGTTTCGGATTGCCGTCAATCGGCAGTATAGCAAAAGCAGCGAAAAAAAAGCGGATTTTATCAACATCGTCAGCTGGCGGCAGCAAGCGGAATTTGTCAGCCGGTATTTCCGCAAGGGGTCGATGATTATTGTAGAGGGCAAGTTACAGAATGCTGATTACACGGACAACAACGGGGTCAAACATTACGCTATGGATGTACAAGCGGACAATGTGACATTCGGCGAGAGTAAGACAGCCCAGAACGCCGCACAGAGCGATTATAACAGCCAACCGCAAAACTACCAGCCCACACCGCAAACGGCTTACAGCGAGCCGCAGACGCCGTCTTACAGCAATCCGATGCAGGACGTTGTCAATCAGTCACAAAATGTGGTACATACCTATGAGGCGGATGTCAAAAATGCTGGTAAGTCAACGCCGGAAATTGACCTCGACGACCTTAGCGACTTCCAGACGATTCTCGGTGATGGGGACGTACCGTTTTAAAAGGAGATGATACCAGATGCTGGAAAGCGGTTATATTAAGCTATATCGGTCACTTTTAAACTGGGAGTGGTACGATGACATCAACACAAAAACGGTCTTTCTGCATCTGCTGTTGACCGTCAACATAGCAAAAAGACAATGGCACGGAATCACCGTCCCTTGTGGCAGTCGGGTTTGTAGTTATGCCGTTTTGGCAAGCGAAACTAGGCTAAGTGTGGACAAAGTAAGGACTGCAATTAAGCACCTCGAAGCCACAGGCGAAATCACAAGGTGCAAATATCCGAAATGTACCGTATTTACGGTAAATAATTATGATAAGTTTCAAAATGTCCCAAGCATTTCCCAAGGTGATTACCAGGATAGTCCCGAGGTCGTCCCAAAGTCGTCCCAACAGAATAAGAAGATAGAAGAAGATAAAGAAGATATCTATCTATCTATCTTAGATGCAGAAAGCCAAAATTTTCCTCCAACGCTGGAAGAAATCCGGCTATTTGCAGAGCAAGAGAAAATCCGGATTGACGTGCAAAAGTTTTATGACTATTACACGGAAAGAGATTGGAAGACGAAAAACGGGAATTTTATCCGAAATTGGAAAAAGACACTGCAATATTGGGGTGAAACAGAGGGAACGCCACACAAAGGAAAAAAGCAGCAACAAGAAACACCGGTATCAGAAAACGCTGAAGCTTATGCAAGTCTGATTTTAAACTTGGATGAGCCGATATAGCAGGAAAGGGATGGATATGTCAAAAAGATACTCAGAGCGATTCAAAATGCAAGTCGCATATGATTATTTTGTAGACCGTTGTCCGGTCAATGCGTTAGGTGATAAATACAAAATCACAGGCGATACGGTCAGATATTTTTGCAGCGAGCGACGAGGAGAATACCGAGATGCAATTGTCCGGAACTGGAAAGACGAGGAAAAGCGGTTGCGTCGGGCGGTGTCTGATTATCTGAGCGGCAAATCCGCCGAAATAATCACGCAGGAGTACAACATTTGTACACGTCGGCTTTTTAGGATGGTCGATACACGTTGCAACTCGTATTTGATAGAGCCGCCGGAATTTACGGCAGAGGAACTTGCAAAACCAAAGGCTTTTACTTTGTACAGGAGTTTGACAAGGGAAATCTTAAAAATGGACGTGCAACGCCGTCCGGTGTACGGTATCCGTGATGCAATCACTGGGATGTGGTTACAGCGGCTCGACAAAAAAGGGAATATGCATCCGCTGTTATATTTGACAGTGGATAACGCAAATGCAAAACTGCGTACAGTCAAAATGATACGAGGTCAGCATAATGCTGGTAACGTTGATTTGAGGGTGCAGTGGTATGGATGGGAGAAAAAATGAAGCATAATCTTAGAGAGCTTGACGAGGGGCAGCTGCAAACAATGTGGTCTTTTTTAAAGCTGCAACCAAAAAACACCTGCACCAAAGAGGATGTCAGGATATTAAAAGAGCACCTTGACATTATCCGCCAAGCAATGGTACAGAAAACAGCTGGTCAGAGAGATACTGACCCGGATACATATGTTGATTTTGTCGAGATTGGCACATATATCAATTTTGTTGTGATTGAGGCGTTGCAATTGCGGATATATGGCGGTTTAGACGCGTTGGAAGAGGTGCTGCCGGGTGAGTAAAGAATTGAGAGATTGGTATGCCAAGCATGGGATTTGTGCGGAGTGTGGGCGAGAAAGTGCGGCTCCACACAGAAAATATTGCTGGGAGTGTTTATACAAACGCAATGAAAGACACCACAAATACATTGCAAACATGTCGGAAGAGCGGAGCAAGCGGAAAGAAAAAAAGCTTGTGAAAGAACTAAAAAGAAATATGCTGAGCGGAAAGCTGCCGGAAAATGTGTACGTTGCGGAAAAAAGCCAGCAGAACCCGGAAAAGTTATGTGTACGATGTGTCTAAAAAAAGACGCAAAAAGGCACATGGAAAAGAGACGGGAAAATGGGGCTTTACCAAGATATATGTTTGGCGACGGCTATCACTGTGTAACCTGTGGCAAGGATATTGATAATGGTAAAAAGCAGTGTGATGAGTGCCAGTATAACGCTGCACACGCATTGGAAATCGCACGAGGCAAAATAAAAGGTGGTTTTAGAAACCATAAGCTTGTATTTGGTAAAACAGGAAGGAAAACATGAACATGAGCAAAATCAACGCCACGCAAATCCTACCAATTGCCATGATACTGCTGGATGTTGGTGCAGCAGCGGTTTGTTTGTGGCATAAAGACCACAGACGGGCAGTTTATTGGTTGGCTGCGGCGGTTTTAAATGTCACCGTTACGTTTTAATCACAGCGATAGGAGCGAAAGAATCTGAATGAAAGAGAAAGGAAGCGTTGAAATGAACGACATCGAAAAGAAACTGGAAGCCCTGAAAGCGGAATTTTTGGGGAAGCTGGAAGCGTTGCGAAAAGAAGCAGAGGCACAGAAGAAACAGGAAGAGCCGAAGCCGTGGAAGCCGGAGGCTGGAGAAGAATACTTTTTTGTTAATAATGATTTATCTATCTACTGCTTTTGCAATTACAATGGCGAAGAAGACAGATACAATTTTGAGATTGGCAACTGTTTCCGCACGGGAGAACGTGCCGAACAAGTCGCAGAGAAAATGCGGTTGCTGTTACGGTTGGAACAGCTGCATGATATGATTTGTCCGGATTATGTGCCGGATTGGAATAATGATGGCGAATTGAAATTTTGTTTAGCCCATCATTGTGATGATGATTGTTGGTTTGTGGACTACTTTAATGTCACCCAATATCCAACTGTATATTTTGACACCGAAGAAAACGCCCAAAAAGCAGCAGAAATCCTAAACAAAGAGATGAGGGAGTCCAAATGAAGAACCCAGCCTTACAGCGGAAAAACCTGTACAACAAGAACGAGGTCGAGTATAGTCACAGAATGGCTATCTATCAGGGCATGGCGATGGTATTCGTTGCGTTGGAGTGGCACTATGGCTGGAAAGAGAAACGGCTGCAGCGGCTGTTTGACAACGTGCAGTCCATTGCAGAGATGCCGCCGATTTTTGGCAAGTCGCCCGATGCACTGGAACAGATGCAGCGTTTCAAGCAGGATTACCAGATTGATTTTACAAAAATCAAATTACAAGTAAAGGCTAAAGTGGAGTGAGAAAATGAATAAGGTGTGTAAACGGTGTGGTCAGCCGCTGCCGGATGGCTGGAATTTTTACAACAACAAACGCACCGGGAAGCTAACAAAGTGGACACCTGGACAGTGTTGCAGACCTTGCTATAATGCAATTAACGTTGAGCGTCGCCACAAAAAACGTGATGCATATAAATCCAATCCGCAAGTGAAAGCAAAGGCAACATGTAAAGAGCCGATACCGCTGAAACGATATGACAACATAGACAACTGCTATATATACCTTGCTGCCTGCATTGTCCGGACAACTATGGCGGAGTACGAGCGTGCTTTAAAAAAATATAACAACACGCCGGAATCCATGCATTATATCGAGCGGCTAGAGGGCGATTTGCTAAGCTATTACTACAGCATTTTGGTCTTGCAATCGTTAGACCTACGACGGTATTGCATAAACAAACGCAAGGCGTATGGTATCGGCGTTTACACGACAGCACAAGATGTAGTGTGATTTGATACAAGCATATCAACGTGTTGTATAAAATAGAATTCCGAAAGAGCATGAATTTCAGCAAAATATATTGAAATCCTGCATCTATTACTGGTATAATAGATATAGGATTAAACGCACCGTGCGGAGATATCCGTGCGGTGTTTTTTTATGGTGGTATAGATGGATGTTTCAAACTTTTATAAATCTAAGGCATGGCAACACAAACGCCGCATGATTCTGCGGCGGGATGCTTACCAATGCCAGGACTGCAAGCGTTATGGTCGGATACGTCCGGCGGTTACGGTGCACCACATCAAACATTTGGACGATTACCCTGAGCTTGCCTTGCAAAGCGATAACCTTATAAGCCTTTGCGATGCGTGCCACAACAAGCGACACCCGGAAAAAGGCGGAAGACGGCGGTAGCCCTCCCCCCCTCCTTGCAGGGGCTTGGGCGGCTCCTACTGGAACGGTGTAGGGAACTCTTTCTAACTGCGTCGATTTTTTTCACAAAAGCATTGGGAGGTGATTCGGTGACAAAATCAAAATGGAAATCTCAAATCAAAAAAGCCTGCATTGCTATCAATACTTACAAAGAATCTTTTGATGGTGTGATTGATTCGCTGGCTGACATCCTTGAAAAACGTGACCAGACGTTAGAAACATATGACGGAAACCCTATTATAGAGCACACAAACTCTCACGGCGAAACCAACAGGACAAAAAATCCATCTTTGATGTTGTGGGATGAACTTAACAAGACTGCTTTGGCATATTGGCGTGACCTTGGGCTTACACCCAAAGGGCTAAAAAACATCGACGAACAAGCAATGAAAAAGAAAAAAACAGATACTCTTGCGGAGGTGCTAAAGAGCCTTGGCGACTAAACAATTTAAGCAGATTGCAATACAATATGCCGAGGATGTCGTCACCGGAAAGATTATTGCCGGAAATAATCTTTTGGAATGCAAGCGGTTTTTAGAAGATTTAAAGCGTGAAGATTTGGAGTTGCACACAAAAGAACCGGATTTGGTTTGCAACATCATTGAACGGTTTATGGTGCATAAGCAGGGCGAAAGCCTTAAAGGTGAGCCGCTTATGAACACTCCGATGTTGCTGCAGCCGTGGCAAGTCTTTACTGTGTATAATCTTGTTGGATTTTATTATACAGGGACAAAAGAACGCCGATATAAAGAAGCGTTTATTTTTATTCCAAGAAAATCCGGAAAAACCATGTTTATTGCTGCTTTAGCGTTTGCATTGGCAATTTTGGAACGTCGCTCTGGGTCTATTATTTACATCGTTGCAGCGTCGCAAAAGCAAGCATGCGAATCTTTCAACGATATTTTGTACACGTTGCGATACCGTGAGATGATTGATGATTTTAGAGTGCTTAACAACAACGCTGAGCACTCTATCAGTTATCAATTTACAGACGCAAACGGCAGACCAAATGGCTCTATACGTATTGAGGCGTTAGCAAGCAATCCAGATGCACAGGATTCCTTTAACTGCAATATTGCAATCGCAGACGAGGTACACGCTTTTAAAAAATCCGCACAGTATAACCGGTTTAAAGAGGCGATGAAAGCCTATACAAACAAGTTGATGATAGGCATTACCACCGCCGGAGATAACATCAACAGCTTTTGTTATCGGCGTTTAGAGTATGCAAAAAAGGTTTTAAATGGCACGGTAAAGGATGATACGCTTTTTTGCTTTGTATCCCAAGCGGAACAAGACGAGCATGGGCAGGTAGATTATACGTCACCTATCCAACACGAAAAAGCGAACCCGTCTTACGGCGTTACAATTAGACCAGCCGACATTTTGCAAGAGTCGCTTCAGGCACAAAACGACCCTCAACAACGCAAAGACTTTTTAAGCCGGTCACTCAATATTTATACCAGTGCTATGCGAGCATATTTTGATTTATCAGAGTTTCGTACATCGGATAATAAATACAATTGGACGATAGAGGACTTGCTGCGTATGTCGATTGATTGGTATGGCGGAGCAGATTTGTCCAGAATGTACGATTTGACCGCTGGGGCTTTATACGGGCACTATGCAAAAGAAGACGTTGACATTATCATTACACATGCTTTTTTCCCGGTCACAATGGCGGCAAAAAAGGCAGACGAGGACGAAATACCGCTGTTTGGCTGGGCGGATGATGGACTTTTAACCATGTGCAACAGTCCAACCGTCAACGCTGCCGATGTTGTAAACTGGTTTGTCTCCATGCGGCGGCATGGATTTAAAATAAAGCAAATCGGGCATGACAGAAAATTTGCAAGAGAATATTTCATTGGGATGAAACAAGCAAAATTTAATATTATTGACCAGCCACAATATTATTATTTAAAATCCGAGGGGTTCCGGCACATTGAACAACGTGCGAAAGACGGAAAACTGTATTATTTACACAACGAAGCATTTGAATATTGCGTGGAAAATGTGAGTGCAATTGAAAAAACGGACGATATGATACAATACGAAAAAATCGGGGAAACAAACCGGATTGATTTGTTTGATGCAAGCGTTTTTGCTTGTGTTAGATACTTGCAAAGCATGGAGCGTAAACAAAAAGCAAAGGATTGGTGGGGATAAAATGTTTTGGAATCAAAAAAAGAAAACACGGAATAACTCGCCGGTTGCATTATTTTTATCTGACAGGGAAAATGATGCAATCTGCGTACCGGGTTATACAACATTAGACCACTGTCCGGAAGTAATGACCGCTTGCAGACGCATTGCGGAATTGATTGGCTCTCTTACCATCCATTTGATGGAAAATACCGAACAGGGAGACAAGCGGATTGTGAACGCTCTCAGCCGAAAAATCGACATCGAACCGATGGCAAACATGACACGGAAGACGTGGATGGAAGCAATCGTAATGAATCTTTTGCTATACGGAAAAGGAAATAGTATCGTAAAAGTACATACAACTGGCGGATATTTGAGAGATTTAGAACCAATTGCAGCGTCAAAAGTTTCTATTCCGGAAAGCGGTTCTTACTCTGTCATGATTGACGGGATTCCGTATAAATCGGACGAGATTCTGCATTTCGTACACAACCCCTCCCCGAATTGCCTATGGAAAGGGCGAGGCTTGCAAATATCCCTGCGACCGTTTGCGGACAACCTTAAACAGGCAGCCGCAACGGAAAAATCATTTTTATCCAGCAAGTGGAAACCGTCTGTCATTGTAAAAGTAGATGCGTTGACCGATGAATTTAGTTCGCCGACAGGAAGAAAGAAACTGCTGGCAGATTACGTAGAATCCAGTGAAGTTGGCGAACCATGGCTGATTCCGGCGGAACAATTCTCAATTGAACAAATCAAACCGCTGTCTTTGTCTGATTTAGCAATCAGCGACGTTGTAAAGCTAAACAGGCGGATGATTGCAGCGATTTTGGGCGTGCCGCCGTTTTTGCTGGGTGTTGACAGCTACAGTAAAGACGAGTGGAACGCTTTTGTAAATCACACTGTAAAGCCGATTGTGATTGGAATACAGCAGGAAATGACAAAAAAGCTGATTTTATCCCCAAACATGTACATCCGCTTTAATGTTTTGTCTTTGTTTGATTGGGATATAAAAACCATCGCTGACGTATTTGGCGGCTTGTCTGACCGTGGTTTTGCTACTGGCAACGAGGTACGTGACCGGATGGGCTTGTCACCAAGGGAGGGATTGGATGAATTACGAGTGCTAGAGAACTACATCCCTTATGAGATGTCAGCGTATCAAAAAAAATTAGTACAGGGAGGGAAAGAAGAAAATGGAACGGAATAACGTCATGTATCGCACGATGCAGTCAGTACTTACAACGAGGGACGGCGAAACAAACGAAGCCCCTGTAATTGAGGGCTATTTTGCGGTATTTGATTCCAATTATGATATGGGGTATGGCATGAGCGAGAGCGTTGCACCGGGTGCGTTTTCGGAAACGCTTTCTGGAGATGTCCGGGCACTTATTGACCATGACACCCGGCTTGTGCTTGGGCGTACAACCGCCCACACGCTGGAATTGAGAGAGGATTCTCACGGATTGTGGGGAAAAATCTACATCAACCCAAAAGATAGTGAGGCGATGAATCTTTATGAACGTGTAAAACGTGGCGATGTGTCCCAGTGCAGCTTCGGCTTTGAAATTCTTAGTGAAGAAACAACTTTCCCGGCAGACGGGGAAATCCATTGGAGAATCACAAAGGTAAAGCTGTATGAAGTATCTTGCTGCACATATCCGGCGTATGAAGAAACCGGCATATCTGCACGAAAAAAAGACCGGGAACAAATCGAAAAGCGAAAATCAGAAGCGTGGAAATCCGCACTTTTGAAAAAACTGAAAGGGGAAAAATAAAAAATGCTGAAAGCACTGTTATTGCGAAACAAGATTGACAGCAAAAAAGCTGAACTGGCGGAACTCCGCACAGCCGCCGCAGAGTTGGAAAAACGGGAAAAAGAACTGGAATCCGACATCAACGAGGCAAAAACCGAAGAAGAAAAAGCGGTGGTTGAAAAGGCTGTCAACCAGTTTGAACAAGACAAGGCGGAAAATGAAAAGTCTATCAGCGAACTGGAAACGGAAATTGCTGACATGGAGAAAGAATTGGATGCCGTGGAGCAGAAACAACAGACACCGCAAATCGAAGGTAATTCGGGCGATGAAATCAGAAAGGGGAAAGTTAAAATGGAAGCCAGAGTGAAATTTTTTGGCATGAACGTACAGGAACGTGATGCGTTTTTTGCCAACGATGCTGTAAAAAGCTGGTTGGAACGTGTCCGGGAAATGGGCAAGAATCAGCGGTCTATTACCGGTGCTGAGCTGCTTATCCCGGAAGTTGCACTGGATTTAATCAAAGAAACCACGCTTAAATACTCTAAGCTGTACAAGCATGTAAATGTTAAGAGTGTGCCGGGCAAGGCAAGACAGAACGTAATGGGAGCAATCCCGGAAGCAATTTGGACGGAAATGTGTAGCACACTCAACGAATTAAACCTCACCTTTAACAACGTAGAGGTAGACGGTTATAAGGTCGGCGGATTTATCGCAATCTGCAATGCCGTGCTGGAAGATTCCGACATTGCCCTTGCAACCGAGATTATCTCCGCACTTGGTCAGGCTATCGGTTACGCATTGGACAAGGCAATCTTGTACGGTACTGGGACTAAAATGCCGCTTGGTATTGTCACCCGTCTGACGCAGGCTGCAAAGCCGTCTGGTTACTCTACCACCGCCAGAGCGTGGGCAAACCTTACCACCAGCAACGTGCTTGCAATCTCTGGTAAAACAGATGCAGCGTTGTTTAAGGAATTGGTTATTGCATCCGGAAACGCTAAGGCAGATTACAGCCACGGCGAAATGTTTTGGGCAATGAACGAAAAGACATTTACAAAGCTGGTTGCAAATGCCCTGACCATCAACGCTGCTGGTGCGATTGTAACCGGGCAGAACGGAACGATGCCAGTAATTGGCGGAGCAATCGAAAAGCTGTCTTTTATCCCGGATGATGTAATCATTGGCGGTTATGGTGACTTGTATCTGCTGGCAGAGCGTGCTGGAACAGCTATCAGCCAGTCGGAACACGCAAGATTTATTGAAGACCAGACCGTATTTAAGGGAACTGCGAGATATGACGGCTTGCCAGTGATTGCAGAAGGATTTGTCGCAATCGGAATTGGCGGCACAAAACCAACTGCAAACGCAGTTACTTTTGCTGAAGACACGGCAAATAAAGTAACCGGAGAATAAATAATATGAACGTAGACCTGCTTACAATGCTAAAGGTAGACCTCGGAATTACCGCCGAGGCTTATAATGACCGGCTTTATGCAGATTTACAGGCGGCAAAAAGCTACATTGCACGAGAGGGAATCACGTTAAATGAGACCATCGAAGACGACCAGCTTGTCGTACAGTATGCAGCGTGGCTATGGCGGAAGCGTGGCGGAGATGAGCAATCCTCAATGCCACGGATGCTGCGATATTTGCTTAACAATCGGCTATTTTCTGAAAAAATGAGAGGAAATGACGATGGATGATGTAATTGAACTGGTCAAACAGCATTTATACAGAGATGATTGCGGCGTGGAACGATTGGCGGAAGAATCCAAAAGAACTGTGTTTTGTAGCGTGCAATCAGCGAGCAGAGCGGAGTTTTTTGCAGCAATGCAGGCTGGGTTAAAACCGTCATTTATTGTGCAAATCAATCCGATTGAGTACGATTGTGAGGGAATTGCCGTATACCATGAAAAAAGATATTTAATTTATCGAACATATCAAAAAAACATGGATGTGTTGGAATTGTATCTCAAGGAAGAGGTGGGAATACAAAATGACCTATACTGACATCGCAAAAATGATGGAGCAAATGCATTTGCCGTTTGCATATCACCATTTCGAGCGTGGCAAAGCACCGCCGCTGCCCTATTTTGTATTTTATTATGACGGGCGGAGCGATTTTTCTGCCGATAATCACGCCTATCAAAAAATCGTAGAGGTGACGCTGGAATTGTACAGCAACCAAAAAGATTTTAAATCTGAAAGTCAAATAGAATCCGTTTTAGAAAGAAATGAGATTGTATATGATAAAACGGAAGAATACATATCTTCTGAAAAGATGTTTGAACAGATTTATGAATTTGAACTGCTGCTGGAGGGGTAAACATGATAAAAACTATTCGCGTTGATAAGCTGGCGGACGAAATTATGAAAGAGTTGCAAGAATATAGCAATGCAACCAGCGACGACGTAAAAGCAGCAGTCAAAAAATCCTCTCAGGCAGTCAAAAAAGAACTACTACAAACTGCCCCAAAGCGAACGGGGACGTACAGAAAAAGCTTTGTAGTAACAAAAATCGAAGAAAATTCAAGCAAATTAAAAGTAGCCGTCCACTCTAAAAAGCATTACCGGTTATCGCATTTGCTGGAAGATGGTCACGCACTCAGACAAGGCGGAAGAACAAACGCACACCCACACATGAAGCCGGCGGAAGAGCATGGAATCGAAATGCTTGAATCGCTTGTAAAAAAATCATTAGGGAGGAACTAAGCATGGCAACCGAAACTAAGAACAAGGTTAAATTTGGCTTAAACAAAGTATACTGGGCAAAAATCACCGGATATGATGAGGACGGTGTTCCGCAATACGCTGCACCTGTACGTCTGCCGGGTGCTGTCAGCCTTAGCATTGACGCAAACGGTGAAACAGAACCGTTTTACGCAGACAACTGCGTTTACTACCTGTGTAACAATAACTCCGGTTATGAGGGAGATTTGGAAGTTGCGTTGATTCCGACCGATTTTGCAACCGAAATTTTAGGCGAAAAGCTGGATGCAAAGGGAGTACTCGTGGAAAAGAGCGATGCAGAAGTTTCCGAATTTGCACTGTTTTTTGAATTTGAAGGCGACAAAAAGAAAATCAGACATATCTTTTACCGCTGCTCTGTTGCACGTCCTGCAACAGAATCCGCAACCACAGAAGATACAAAGGAAGTCAAAACGGAAACTCTCAAGCTGTCTGCAACCGCATTGGATAATAACCTTGTTAAGTCAAAATCTTGTGAAAAAACAGATGCTGAAACTTATAACAACTGGTACAACGCTGTTTATATGCCAAGCTTTACAGCGGAAGAAAACAAAGCGAATTAAGGAGATAAAAAAATGGGAGTGTCAAAAACAATTACCATTGACGGCGTAGATGTACAATTTAAAGCGAGTGCAGCAATTCCTCGGCTATATCGCTTGCAATTCCGGCGTGATTTGTTTCATGATTTTGCTGATTTGCAAAAATCAGTTGACGATGAAAAAGAAAAAGACAGTGAAGCGTCCGGATTAAATCCAGAAATTTTGGAAACGTTTGAAAATGTTGCGTACATGATGGCAAAGCATGCAGACCCTAAAGGCGTACCGGGAACAGCGGAGGAATGGTTGGAACAGTTCTCCATGTTTTCAATTTATGAAATTTTGCCAGAACTGCTGGAACTTTGGAACGCAAACTTGCAAACACAAGTCCAGTCTAAAAAAAACATCGCCCGACTGACCGCCCAATGACCACACCGCTTTTTTTGCTGCGGTGCGTTCAGATTGGCTTATCAATAAGCGACTTGGATTTTTTAACTATTGGACTTGTAAATGATTTATTTACAGAAAAAGAAAATGATGGCTATCCATATAGTTATCAAGCAACACAAGCAGATTTTGACAAATTTTAAAAAGGGGGAAGCAATATGGCGAGCCGTATCAAAGGCATTACCGTCGAAATTGGTGGTGACACCACTAATCTGGTAAAATCTTTGGAGGGTGTCAACAAAAATATCCGTAATACGCAAAGTCAATTAAAAGACGTCGAGCGGTTACTAAAGCTTGACCCTACCAACACAGAGTTGCTAACTCAAAAGCAAAAGTTGTTAAAAGCTGCTGTATCCGATACAAAAGACAAGTTGCAAGCCCTCAAAGCGGCAAGCGAAGCCGCAGCCAAAACAGCGGATAATTACGGGGCGTGGAAAACTAAATATGATGCAATACAAAGTGAAATTGAATCCACGACAACCGAATTAAAGAAACTGAAAAAGCAAGCAGAGAATGCAGAAAAGCAACTTGCTGACGGAAAAATCTCTCAAGAGAAATACGATGTTTTACAAAGTAAAATAAAATCAACAGAAACCGAACTTAAAGACTTAAAAGAAGCCGCAAAACAGGTAGATGATGAGTTCGGACATCCGATTTCCCCGGAACAATATGACGCGTTGCAACGGGAAATCCAGCAAACAGAAAACGACCTAAAGAAACTGGAGCAACAAGCAGGTGAATCCAGAACGGCGTTGGTTAAGCTGTCCGAAACCGGAAAAAAGTTTCAGGACGTTGGCGATAAAATCTCCGGCGTTGGTACAAAGTTGCTCCCGGTTTCAACGGGAATTGCCGCTATCGGAACACTTGCCGTAAAAACGGGAGCGGATTTTGATTCTGCGATGAGCAAGGTTGCATCCATTTCCGGGGCAACAGGTTCGGAAATAGATGCTCTCCGAGATAAAGCCCGTGAGATGGGTAGCAAAACGAAGTTCTCCGCAAGTGAAGCTGCCGATGCGATGAGTTACATGGCTATGGCAGGCTGGAAAACCAGCGATATGCTTAACGGTATTGAGGGCATTATGAACCTTGCTGCTGCTTCCGGTGAGGACTTGGCGACAACTTCGGATATTGTAACAGACGCTCTGACCGCTTTCGGCTTAACTGCTGCCGACAGCGGACACTTTGCGGATATTCTGGCGGCTGCAAGTTCCAATGCCA
>PPYF01469489.1_pt1 | contig 59000 bp, 44 predicted proteins | sample 1559871 | NCBI WGS metagenome assembly PPYF01 (sample SAMN08240021, study PRJNA423297) | Human gut metagenome, whole genome shotgun sequencing project. | reverse complement strand
TGTTCATTGCGATTACGGTTCCGTCAACAACCTCACGGTCGTTCACTTTGTTAAGCGTACCGTCGTAAGCTTTTTCAAGATCTTCGTGGCTTGCGCTTGTTACAGCTTCGCCGTTTTCATAAGCATCCCAGTTGAAGTCTTCAATAGGAGCTACGTTCTTTAAGTTTTCCATTAATAAATAAATTGTTTAATACTTTAATTGAATAAGACATTATATTATCTATAAATCGGGCGCAAAGGTAGGAATATTTTCTTGACCGACAAAAGAATACCCAAAGAAAAGATGGTGATATCCGTATTTTTTGTAATATTGCAAAACTAATATTATACGACTTTCAGCACAAACGCAACATTGGACAAAATCAGAGTGCTATTTGCTTATCTGCCACTTATTCATTTCGCGATGCTATAAAACAAAGTATCGGTCATCTTTCAACTTTTGCTTGAAAAGAGGACATCCGAGCCCTTCAAAAACATTCGGGTAGAAATAACAGTCTAACCCGACTTCCCAGCATCACCCTTGTTATAGTGGAAGTAATAGTACTCCGTTTCGAAACAAAAGTGATCTTTACCCGAACATATCTCATTAATATTCTGGTATACGACCATCCCCCAAAAAATAAACTGGCTTTGCCAACCATTGCTGTAACACAACGCGCACTGGTTACGCCAGCCAAAACAACACCGAAAATCGATTACTTGTGTTATCGTCCTAAAAACAACGCCGTTTACTCTCTGTTACAACAGAGAAAACCACCGACTTTTCATTCTCGACAAGAGCATAGAGATGTTCGGTGACGAGTTCGATTATCACGAACTAATGTTACTATAATATATAATATAATGTAAGTATGACGACAGTAAAAATTAAGTTCCGTGCTTCTTCCGTGGGAATGAGGGAGGGTACGCTGGTTTATCAGGTTATTCACAGACGGGTGACAAGACAGGTCACCACTGGCTACAAACTTTATCCGCAGGAATGGGACGGGCTTCATTCAGAAGTAACCTTCCCCCCTGGATGTTCGACAAGCCGCCGGTCTTATCTGACAACATTGAAATACAAGATAGCCGAGGATATCGTTATTTTAAAAGATATCGTTACAAGACTTGACCGTGCAGACAGAAATTACATGACTGACGATGTAATGAAACTCTATCGTTCACCGTCAGGGACCGGAGGATTCATCTCTTTCACCAGAGACTTAATCACAGAGCTGAAACAGGCAGGTCGGGAACGTACCACTGAAAGATACACGACTATCCTAAACAGCTTCAAGCGTTTCATGACCAAACGCGATGACATCCCCCTCGACCATGTGGATTCCAGCTTAATGTTAGAATACGAGACCTTTTTGAAATCCAGTGGTATATGTCCCAACAGCAGTTCTTTTTATATGCGTGGATTACGGGCCATCTATAACCGGGCGGTAGAAAAAGGACTCGTCGTACAACGAAATCCGTTCAAACATGTATATACCGGAATAGACAAAACCGTGAAACGAGCTGTACCAGCAGAGGTCATCCGTCAAATAAGAGATCTGGATCTAACGTTAAATCCGGTCATGGATTTGGCTAGAGACATTTTCATGTTTTCGTTCTATACCCGTGGCATGTCATTCATTGACATGGCCTTCCTAAAGAAATCCGACCTGAAAAACGGTATTTTGTCATATCGACGGCAAAAGACCGGACAACAACTATTCATCAAGTGGGAAAAGCCCATGCAGGAAATTATCGACAAGTACGACACTACAAAAACACCCTACCTGCTACCTATCATCAATGATATGATGAAAGACCCAAGACGGCAATACAAAAACGCGGAACATCTTACAAACGGTAAACTGAAAAAAATCGGAAAGCAGTTAGGGCTAGAAATACCGTTAACAACATACGTCGCAAGGCATGGATGGGCCAACATAGCCAAGAACAAGAATATTCCAATTGCCACCATCAGTGAGGCGATGGGACACGATTCGGAGAAAACCACCCGTATTTATCTGGCTTCACTAGACTCTTCCGTAGTAGATAAGGCCAACAGCCTTGTCCTAAAATCCTTGTAAAACGTGAACCCTGATAAGGAATATCGTCAAACAAATACAGCTTTCTCTCGGGAGAAGAAATAGCAGACATTATCAAAACATAAAAAAGACATATACAGTAGGCAAAAGGAAGATGTACATACATCCAAAATTGTTGAAAATTTCTGTCTTTTTCTGTATAAGAGAAGTATTTATAAATGCAAAATTAGTGATAAGTATGAAAAAAAGCAATAAAAAAGAATAGAAGATTTAGTTGTTTTTTTCTTCAGAAACAGATTTGATCAACAAAAACAGTACAAAAACGGGAAAACACAATTCTATATAATACTGTATTACAGATGATTATGTATTATTTTTAGTTATAATACATCTCTTATACAGAGAAGTACCATAGATATTTTTGTTCGGAAGTAAAAATAAAGAACATAACACCGGGTTATATCCCCATGATATAATAATGGCATACCGATTCTGCCAATGGTAAATAATATAACGATAAGATGAAAATATGAAAAAATTAATCCTAGGTATTTTTCTCTTCTTATGGGGAGGGGCAAGCACCGCTAAAGCGCAAGAGATCGCAACGAAAACTAATCTGCTGTATTGGGCAACCTCCACGCCCAACCTTGGACTTGAATTGGGTTTAGGCAAGCAAACCACTCTTGAACTCATGGGCGGCTACAATCCTTGGACATTCAACAAAGACGCTAACAAGAAAATTAAGCATTGGCTGGTGATGCCCGAGTTCCGCTACTGGCTGTGCGAACGTTTCAACGGCCACTTCTTCGGGCTACACAGCGGATATGCCTACTACAACATAGGTGGTGTTCGCATCCCCTTTATGAGCAAGTCTACCAAAGAGCACCGCTACCAAGGATGGGGCACCGGTGTAGGAATCTCATACGGCTATTCATGGATAATAGGCAAACGTCTGAATATAGAAGCATCCATCGGTTTGGGCTACATCTACACCAACTACGACAAATACGAGTGTGCCACCTGCGGTGATCACAAGGGCAGCTATGACAAACACTACCTCGGTCCCACCAAAGCAGCCGTATCCCTCATATACATTATTAAATAATAAAACGGAAAGACAATGAAACACATATATTCATCCATATTCCTCTTGTTGTTGGCTACGTGCCCTCTGACAATGCACGCCAATAATGAAACCAGCTATCTTCCTGAAATTGAATTCCGCAATCGAACAATCAACAGGCAGAACCGGGAAGTAACACTGACAATGGTAATCGATTTGAGTAAACTCAAACTCCACACCCAGCACACTGTTGCCCTTACCCCGGTACTCGTATCCAAAGACGATAACCGCGAAGTAGCCTTCCCGCCAGTAGTCATCGACGGAAAGACGCGCAACAAAGTCTACTTGCGGGCACAACATATTAAAAGTATAACATTGCCACCCATCCACGACAGCAGTGCGCAAGCCATTATCCGCCGAAACAACGGCAAGGAACAAAGCTATGACTACCGTGCCGCCATATCCTACGAACGCTGGATGCTGGGAGGGCGAATAGAGGTACGTGAACAAGTATCCGGCTGTGCTAATTGTAACAAGGGACAAGGAGAACAATCCCTGCCCGAATCGGAAGCAGCACTGGCGGCATTCATCCCCAACTACAATATAAATAAGGTAGCACCTGCCCCTGAACCGGTGAAAAGACGCGCCGAAGTACGTGTGGCACGATTACAATTCCGTCAGGACAGCTATAAAATACAGCCTGAGTTTAAGAATAACCGCTACGAGCTAGACAGTGTGTTCCACTCCATCGCCTTGGTAAAGGAGAATAAAGACCTCACCGTGACGGGTATTTACGTCACGGGCTACGCTTCACCCGAAGGTAGTGTGGCCTACAACGAACGACTCTCTAAAAACCGTGCCGAATCATTCACCCATTACATACAGCAACACACCACCGACATACCCTCTTCTCTGTGGCACGTATCATGGAAAGGTGAAGACTGGGAAGGACTACGCCGCGAAGTAGAAAAACACCCGCAACTCTTAAAAAAAGATGAAGTACTCCGCATCATCGATGAATGCGATGGCAACCAAGACGACTGCGAAAAGAAAATTAAAGCACTGTTTCCTCCTGAAATCTACCAACGACTACTCAACGAGATGTACGGTCCATTGCGTCGTAACGAATACCGCATCGAGTACAATGTACGTAACTTCAACATCGAAGAGGCCAAACAGCAAATAAAACACTCCCCCGAATTATTGAGCATAGCTGAAATGTACGCTGTAGCCGATTCTTATGGTGAAGGAACAGAAGAATATCGTGAAACAATACTGACCGCTGCCCGCACCTATCCCGACAAAGCAACCGCAGTGGTAAATGCGGCACGTGTAGAACTGGAGCGAGGTAACGTGTCATCGGCCATCCGTCTATTAGAGAATACCTCGGCTACCGAAACTCCAGAGATTCAGAACGCCCTGGGAGTGGCATACGCCAAAGACGGACAATATGACAAAGCACGCAAATGGCTACAACGCGCCAAAGCTGCCGGAAACGCGGAAGCACAAAACAACCTGCAACAAGTAGCAGGCGTAATGAATGACTTATAATTAATATTCATAGATTTTTTCACTATTAATTCAATTACATTATGAAATTAAACAAGTATTTTATGCTGGGCTTGGTCAGTTTGACATTTGCAGCATGTAGTAACGAAGAAGAGAAAAACGTAACTACCGACAATACCGAAGGTAAGGTGTATGTATCTTTGTCTTTGGGTAGTGCGAAAAGCAGATCTTTGGGTGAGAGCGCAGAAGGCAAGACTAACAACATTAAGAATCTTAAGGTGTTCTTCTACACCAGTAGCAACCAATATGTTAATTATGTGGTAGACCAAGCAGTGCTGAACAAAGCGGTAACTGATTTGGCAACAGCTCAATCAGCTACTATTGAATTAACAGAGGTACCTGGTTCTGCAGACAGAATATACATCATTGCCAATGAAAAAGAGAAAAACCCGATTGCAATAGGTTCATGGGCAGCTGTGGAGAACACTGATATATATTTGGTTAATCAAGTTAAAGAAAGCTTTACTACATTCTCTAATGAAGAATCAACAATGACAGGATATAGTAAAATTACAAGCAATACTGAGGTTACTTTAAAACCTGTCACTTGCCGCTTAGAAGTACAAAATTTCATTGCTCAAAAAGCTCCAGCTAGTTTCTTGGGTAAAGACATTGAAAAATTTGATGTGAAAGGTATTTATATAAACTCTTTCTACGCACAAGGAAAATTGGGCAACATTGCAGATAATAACCGTGAACAAGTGGATATGAAAGAAAAAGGATTCAATGCAACCGCCTATGCAGACTATAAATACTTGTTTGATGAACCTACTTATGCACCAACAGAAAATCCTACTGCTACATCAACGACATATACAACAGGTAACGGAATTTGGAAAGTATCTCCAGTGCAACCTACCAACGAAAATCAACCGAAAAAATGGTGGGGATATTCAGTGTTGAAAGGGTATGTTCCTCACTTAATAATCAAATTAGATGTAACATACGACGGTGACTCAGCCCCAGTAGAACGTTATCTGACAATTCATCAATACAAGATAGCTGCTGGTTCAACTCCTTTGGACACATTTGAAAGAGGTAATGCCTACCGTATCGAGAACTTAATGTTCGATGCCACTAACTTGACAGAAGAACCATATGAAGAGACAAAGACCGTATCAGCTACAGTAAGTGTTTCTCCATGGACAGGCGTAGATATTCTACCTGACTTCGGAAACTAATCTTTTTTTTACTCAAAAAGTAATTCTCACATAGAAAGAGAGAGGCGGGGATGCGTTCTCTTGTTCTCAACGCATCTCCTCCCCCATCTATTTTTTATAACTCGAATTTGCGATGAAATATACACTCAAGCATATACTTTCAGCAATAGCCTTGATTAGCTGTGTTTCAAGCTGCATCAAGGAAGACCGCTCCGAATGTAACCCTGGAGTATTGCTGAAATATGATTATTCGCTGAATACGGAACACGTCAATCTTTTTGGCGCGGAAGTAAATAAGGTTACAGTTTATATATTCGATGAGAAAGGCCTTTACTGCGGCTGCCACTCAGAAGAAGGTCCTCAGCTGACCAATGACTACCAAATGTTACTGCCTTTGCCAATAGGCCGTTACACAGTGGTGACATGGGGTGGTGATTTAACATCTTACCGTCTTGGCGAGTCCGATAATGCCGAAAGTGTGTTTCATGAGCAGTTGAAAGAAGGGGTTACACGCATAGAAGATTTCACGCTGATAGCCGAACGCAAAAACGGACAAGCACTTGGCGCGTTGACCGATTTATATCATGGCATAACAGATGTAACATCGACCTACCAAGCCCAAACACTCCATACGGTTTCACTCACCAAAGATACAAAACGTGTGTATGTTACAGTAAAAGATGCAAGCATCGGTAAGAGCAAGGCAGATGCCCTGACCGCAGCACCTTACGAAATATATTGCACAGGCACAAACGGCCGATATCGTGCTGATAACAACTTCAGCAGTCAGTGTGCAGAAGTGAAGTATACTCCCTATAACATCCGATTGGAAACAGGGACAATGTATGCTACCTTAAATACGCTCCGTCCTACTTTAGACCGTGAGCTACGTATTACGATTAAAGACACCACCGGAAAAAGTGTCTTTGACAAAGATCTGGTCAACTTTATGAAAGAAATTGGTAATTTCAAGAATCAGGAAGACTTTGACCGTGAAGATGAATACGAAATTGTGGTACGTATGGACAAAAACATTGCCGTATCCGTTACTATCAACGGTTGGGAAGCAATAGACATACTACCTGATTTATAAACTAATATGAAACAGAAGATAATGACAACCAGATATATAGCAAGGCTCTTCCTCTACATAGCCTTACCAATCGTAACAGGTATGTCGGTGGTTTCTTGCCAAAAAGACGAAAGTGCTGCCACAACAGACTTAGGAGAGATTACGGTACATCTTTCCACCTCTACCAGAGCGGGAGAAAACGACCCGTTGATGAGAAACAACGACGACCGTTTTAGTAGCTTGGCCACATATATCTTCGACAAAGACGGAGGATTTGTAGGATTAAGAAAAGAACAAGTACCATCGGTTGATGCTTCCAACAATGGTGACAACCAGCTCGTAACCTCCTTCACTTGCCTGAGCAATGCCGCTGAGCTGTTTTGTATTGCCAACTATAGCGCCCATACGGGACTGGATGAACAACTACAAAAAGGAATGACAAAAAGCCAGGTAAAATCCTTGGTAGCCCAAACCACCCAATTGTCACCCACTGGCCTATTGATGGTGGGGAAAGCAGATATTGTCTTCGAGAAAGACATCACACAGTCAGAGACAGTGAACGTTAACGTACAACTAAAGCGGCTCGCTGCCCGTTTAGATGTACACGCATTCAAGGCAAACGACTGGAATGCCGATGTAGAAATAATAAATATAGAGTTCTCCGGAGGTGTGACAAACAGCACATTAGAATACAGTGAAGGTACACTGAGCTTGCCCGATACTCCCGCACACGATGACCCCCGCAGCATTACCGAAGATGGCATCGCCCATAATAAAACATTGCCTCCATTTAATGAAGAGGCCGAGATATTTTGGCGAATTGACAACTACCGGAATGGAAGTTTCTACACTTACCGCACTTCTCAATCCCGTACAAGCGAACACGCGCCACGGATCAACATCACTGTGCGAATAGGCGAAAGCATTACAAAGACTTACTCTGCTGTAGTAGCCAACGCTGACAACAACGCAGACGTGACGCTCGATGCCGGCAACGTATACCAAGTACAAGCCCTCTTAAAAAAGAACGGACTGTTGATACAAACTTCAGTGGCCCCTTGGGACGACGCTCCCGTCTACGACCTGGAGTTTGACGCTCCCACCTACACCAATCCACTACAGCCGCTGGACGGAAGCACGACTACCCCTTATCCTAAACCAACAGTATATTACAATCCCGATGAGAGTTCGGACAAAGGAACCTTCTCCGTTATGTTCCACATAGAAGGGCCCAAAGAACAGAAGTGGACTCCCACTTTGTTCGGAAACCCCGAAGACTTTGAGGTAGAAGTACTCCAAGGTACCACAGTTGTTCAGCCGCCATACGTGGCTCCCGGTGATTTCCAAATCAGAGTAAGGGCACGAAATACACTCGGTTCGGAACCAAAACAAACCTCTCTTGCCATATCCTACACACCGATGTGGGATCCCACCGGAAGTTCCACATTGATGATTAACGGAAGTGCCGGGCGGATAGCATGGCAAGACAGCGGCAACGATCCCAACTACATTACAATTACACAGGTAGAACGAAATTGACGAAATATGAAACGGACGGTATATAACATGATGATAGGTTGCATGACGGCATTCTTTCTTGCCGCCTGTATCAACGAAAATGATACTTTGCCCTACGCAGCTACAGAAACAAAAGGAAATAGCATCATTCTCGACGTATCTTCTCCGGCACAGCCGACAAGTCGTGCCGAAGCAATCGGCATCGAGGCAGCATTAGACCACATCGACGTATTGATATTCAACACTAGTGTGGGTGAAGAGCAAGTGTATCATGAACGCGTACAGGTATCGAACAACAATACACTGAATGCTATCACCCTGACAAAACCACGTGAAGAATTCGTGGAAAACCAGCCATACAAGGTATATCTCATAGCCAACAGCAACCACGAGGCAACCCGATTCAAGACCCTTGCCAATCTGGACGCACTGAAAGCCATGACTCAGGAAGACAAGAATATTCACCTGACCGGACTAAAAAATCTCAACGATGTTCCACAGACTTTCTTGATGGATGGTATAGCCCATCGGAAAAACGAAACCTCTACCGATGTAGTGTTAAATAACAACGGCCAAACAGACGACACAGTGTTGGAAGTCGTACTGCGCCGAGCTGCGGCAAAAGTTGAAGTCAAGATAAAAAAAGGCGATAAAGTTACATTCGGTACCAGTATGCCTGGCGGTGCCGGCTATTATCTCCGCAATATGCCCTACACCACCTCCGTAATATCGGGTGTAGATGCCGAAGCTGAATTGTACACTCCTATGATAGCCGCCCCCACATACTTCAAGTGGGGAAGCGAAGAAATTGTCGTCACAACCTACGTTTATGCCCATAGTTGGGCAGACGAGAGCGTGTTTGAGAAAGATGTACGCTTAGTGGTTAACATTCCGCTGACTTATAAAGAATATGAAGACGGTGGAGAGATAGTACGTGAATCAAACTACTATCAAGTTCCCGTTGTCAACCAAACCAAAAAGCTGGAACGAAACACTTACTATGTAGTAACAGCCACAGTGAATGCACCCGGAGCAACAAATCCGTCGGAAGCAACAGCACTGGAGGAAGTAAAATATAGTGTAGAGGAGTGGAAAGAAGAAACAATAAATGTCGGAGGTGAAAGCAACCGCCCGGTCTTCCTTCATGTCAACAAGGAAGAAATGGCAATGTACAATATGACAGATGATAACACCACCCTGCATTTCTCCTCATCGTCAGAAGTAACTGCAACAGTAGAACGTGCTTATTATGTAAATAAATTCGGAATAGAAACTGATGTGGACAACAGTATTCTAAATCAAATCAATGTAAACGCCGATGATGGACTGAGCGGAAATATTGCCGTACATAGTCCGGTTCCTACCAATAATGCAATACGGTATGTAGTGTTAAAAATTACCAATATAGACAGTGCGACTCCTTGTATGGTGACAATTGCTCAACATCCTCTAGAGTATATTACGAATATACAAAGCTGGTATTCATATCGCGATGACTTCAAGAGTAATAATTCACAGCCGACGACGTATGAATATAAAGGTGATAGAATTACAGGAGTAGGTTACGAAAGAGAGTGGTCATGGAGTAGTGGATATGGTCCGTATGAGTATGTATATAAACAATCGTATAATGGTGGTTTTTGGCATTCGAAAGTAGCTGATACTCCAAATGAAGATGGAAAGTCTCGAATTAGTTATTACTATTGGGATGATAATAATAGCAATACCCCTCAAACTAGGTCGGCAGAAAACAATGGCAATGCCAGAATGTATCACGTACGGATTACAGCATCCTCTGGCGACTATACATTAGGTAAACCCCGCTTAACAAACGAAGGATATACAGATCCGGGAACTGACAACGCCAAATTGGTATCGCCCTCGTTCATGATTGCTTCACGTTTAGGATTTTTGAATACAGGAAACATTAGCCTCACTGCTGATTATGCGCAGGAAGTCGTAAAAAACCATTGTGCCAATTATGTAGAAGTCTATAAAGACAAAGACGGAAAAAAAGTAAAGTTAGACGATTGGCGTCTACCTACAAAAGCCGAGTTGGAGATTATCATGAAATTCCAAGGCGAAGAAAATCAAGATGCAGATGCTATCGACTACTTACTGAATGCTGAGTATTACTGGAGTGCCAGTGGACGAATTAATAATACTAAAAGTAGCTCCAGTGGCACTTCTATCCGCTGCATCCGCGATGCTTACGATGACAGTACCGTCAACCAATAACATAGAGAACATTAAAAAGACAATAAAAATATGATAAAGAAAGCGATACATACAGCAATGGTCCTGTTGGTCTTGTCGATAGTACTCATTGCCTGTCAAGATGAATACGAAACAAGAATGCCTAACGTGCCTGACGGCTATGTCGCCTTGCGTTTCAGAGCCGATATACCTGCCATGCAGGAAGTAACTACCCGTGCAGTAGATGAAGACGGAAAAGGAGTGCAAAACATGACGCTTTTCTGCTTCGATACCTACGGACTGTTCGTCACCACCGTCACAGCCAAGGTCACACCCACCAGCGAAACCGAAGGAACTTTTGATGCATCAGTCCCCGATCATACACGTATTATTCATTTTGTAGCCAACCAGAACATGTCAGAATTTCCGGAAGACAACTTCCTGGGCAAAGCAGAAGCAGAAGTAATGGCATTACTGCAAGGTTCTTCCGGTAGAATGATTTATTGGGCACGTTTTGCTTGCGCCCCCGATAACACCGCTAAGATAAACGAACAGATGAGTTCCGAAGGCATCAAACTGATTCGCAACCATGCACAAATTTCCTTGGAAAACCCACAGAGCCAATGGATTGAAGTGACAGGTTTCAAAGTGTATAACACAAATGCCTTCGGCACAGTGGCTCCCTATCATCCACAAAAAGGGTTCGACTTTACATGGCCAAGCGACGACTCACCATTTGTCACCCTACCTGACAATAAAGCCAAGATGAGCGACATTCAAGATGTGGTGACGGACATGAGCCAATACGTTTTTGAATGCGAAAACAAAGAAGACGACCCAGTCAGTGTAATCATCAGAGGACACTTGCCGGGGCAAACCGAAACAGACGATTTGTACTACCGCGTAATGCTGGTAGATGATAATGGAGAACAAATCCTGATACGTCGCAACCATCACTATAAAGTAAACATCGACGGCACACTTGCCTACGGACAAAAAACCTTCGCAGAAGCACTGGAAGCTGCTGCTACCAACAACGTGTGGATTTCCATCTCCGAAGATGTTAAAGAGGTAGAAGACCAAAACTATATATTAGCCGTAGAACAAACCACCTATGTGCTTGATCCTACCATTGCGCCGGGCACCGGATTTCCGCTGCATTACACCGTGAAAGGTAAAAACGGACAGACTGTTAGCAATTCCGACAAACCAAGTATTAGTTGGCTGGAAGGCAATACTGTAGCATCGGAAACAAATATAGACAACACTTTCACTGTGAACAACGGCACAGGCGAAGGAACGATAATTATCTATACACAACCGTTAGAAGGAAACATCCACAAACTAGAAGGAACGCTACTCGTAAAGAAAGGACGATTGCAACGTAAGATAAAAGTCATCAAAATGCAAGAACAGACCTTTGTGCCCAGTTGGATGGGAGCACAGTTGTACGGGAAACTTGATGAAACCGACACTGAAAACAAAAACCGTCCCAAGGCCACAGCCGTATTCACCATTCCCGAAACCTGTCCGCAGGAACTATTCCCCATGCGAGTACTACTATCTGTCAATGCACTTGACGTACGTTCTGCATCAGGTATGACGCTCTCCATCATCCGGAAAGGTGATGAAGGATACGGCGCAGACAATGACTGGGGATACAAATACGTCTACATGGCAGAAAGTCCCGGCGTACAACGTGTCTACTTCGAAAGTATACTGAATCAGACAGGAGACGATACCAACACTCCCAAAAAACTCATCATTGAAGCAGATCATTTCAAAACTATGGAGCTGGAGTTTATGTTCTCGGAAAAGACAAACACCATCACCTTAGAAGGTTTGGAAAGCTACAACGCCACAGACATAACAGGAGGACCGAAAGACGAAGCCATCTTGTATCGTCTGGTACCACAAAAAAAAGGAGCCAAAGTGCAGTTTGACATGCAAATGAAAGAACTGGATTCTAAATATCAACCGTCCCAAAACATCAATGCCACAAGACATGACGAGTTTCTTATTTATACCAGCAATTTATTGCATTACGACAAAACCGAAGATGCAGGGGTTCAAGAATTCGACTGTGAGTTTCACCATACGGAAGCCACAGCCTGGGCACAAAAGAACAATCCCAATGGCGGACAGACCTGTATGTTTACACCAATCAAACCGGAAAATCCAACGGCAGGCACAGGCAAATATGCTATCTATATGTATACCAACAAGGCCAAAAGTGCCGAAGTGATCCGCATCGCATCCAATTTGAACAATAAGCCCGCAGTATTGGCCAAAAACGCAGAAGGTGAAATGGCAGGTGGACTGTACATAGGCGAAACCTACCGCAGTGTCATCTTTGAGCTTGCCAACTATACCCCATTTCGCTTTGCAGCACGTGTAAATTATGACAATTCCGGGGCTCAGGGAAACGACGCAACCGGCAGTGCAGCCGAACCCGTCACCCCCCTAACATGGAGCTATAACCCAGGAAAACCGGTAGATATCGAGATAGACATAACTAGTTTTGCAGGCTCAGACAAAAAGTCAGCTGATCCTTTCGGCAGATCATTCGAAATATACATCGATGCCCCAATGCTGGAAATAGACGTAAACCGACTAAACGCCTGCCATATAACAGAAGAGAAACTAAAAGTTCATCCAGAAATTCCCGGACGCTTCATTTACACAGTGGATGCTAACAGAGAACAGGAGCGCAAATTCGGTATTGCCGACGCCCTGAGCAAAGACGGCACCACCGGAGTACAACAAACAGGCGAACGCAAGCGACTGCCATTCAAAGTGAAAAACGTAGTGAGTGCAGAAGACATTGTAATCTCTTCCGACGAAAAGGAAGTGGTATACTTCGCCAAAACATTCCGCGTAAGCAACAGTTCCATTACCGGTACATTGAAATACAAAACAAATGACGGCAGTACACACAACGTACCTCATAACTCTTTCGTTCCCTTTGAGCGTACAAGTAATAACAGCCGTATCGGTGCGATAACAGTAACAGCAGACGGGCAATATGAACTGCGCTTACGCAAGGAGTATGCATTCAACTGGAATACGGACAAAGTAGAATTGCGGTTTGAAAACCCTACCGATAAGATAATCTATAGTGCAACAGTGGACAACTTGGCAACTCTCTTTGCTAATCCCCATGTCGTACTCGAACCGGAAACGGCCAGAGGCAACTGATCACCATGCAAGTGCGTTATCTCATACAAAAAACTCCGGATGTGCTCACTCACACCCGGAGTTTCCATTTGTCGGCATCATCATCGTATATGAAAATCCTCCTGACAATACTCCTTGCGTACCATTTTGGTATCAACATACCCTACCTGCAAGCACAGACATCACAGAGCCAATCATTCCGCCTCCCCTCTATCCCCGACACACTAAGCATCCCGGAAAAACGTGTCGCCTACCTCGCGCTGCACTACTGGGACTATTTTGACTTTACCGACACAACATTGATTGCCCCTACGGAGATTACCGAACAGGCATTCGTCGATTTCGTCAGCATACTTCCCTATACTCCAAATGCGTCGGCAGCTATCGATACCCTCTTTCATCGTGCCTTAGTTGAAAAGGAGATGTTATATCACTTCATCTCACTAGGCGACAAATATCTGTACGAACCCAACTCGCCTATGCACAACGAAGAACTGTATATCCTCATACTGCGCGCATTGGTGGACAATCCCCATCTGGAAGAGAAGGATAAGATACGTCCTCGCCACTTGCTCGAGATAGCGTTGAAAAATCGCCCGGGTGACGTAGCAGCGGATTTCACTGTTACCTGCCGGGATGGCAAACGCAGGCATCTTTCTAAACTTAAAGCCAACCACATCCTGCTTTACTTCAACGACCCCGATTGTGAGGAGTGCCAACGTGTAAAAGAATGTCTCTCCTCATCGCCGAGAGTGAACGAGCTTTTGGAATCCGGTCGTCTGAAGCTGTTTTCCGTCTGTATAGATGGGAAGACTGACGCATGGGAAAAAACGACATTTCCGCCTCACTGGATCGACGGCTATGATGAGAAACGACAGCTTAGACATGAACGGGTATACGACCTCAAAGCTATGCCTACGCTCTATCTTCTTGATGATAAAAAACGAGTGATACTCAAAAACACTTCAGTGGAACAGATAGAAACATGGTTTGAGAAACAACAAAAATGCAGGAAAATCATTTCGAAGTGAGATTACCCTTTCTGCAAACGTTTCAGAGCAGCAATAGAATCGGATACATACGTGTTATCCGGTTCTATGGAACGCCAATAACAAAGCGACCCTATCAACCGTTTCAGATAGGCAGGATCATGGGAGCCGATTCTGCGTTGATGTTCCGCTAGCCCCTTTGTCAAAATGAAATAGACATTCTTGCGAATCTCTCTCTTTCGGGCTTTAGGAATGGTCAGCTTCACACCGGAGCTGACGGATACGCCCGTGATTATCTTCCTGTCATTCTCATTCAGAAAACGAGTTTTCTGATGATTCGGTTCAAACTTCTCTTCCCTGATGATTTCCTTGACCCGGGCAAGCACCTCCTCTTTCGGAAAGACATCGCCCGAAAAGGTGAGGTCGTCGGCATAACGACTATAAGTCAGCCCGAATTCTTCCGCCATCACCGCCAGTTTCCGGTCCATCTCATAAGCGATGATGTTACTCAGTACCGGACTGGTAGACGCTCCTTGCGGCAAATGCCGACGCATACAACACAACTCGCCCAGCACTTTCGATATATTCTTCGGATAGCCGATCTTTTCGAAAGTCTTTTTCACCCTCGGACTACGTATGGAAATAAAGAAATCATGGATATCCGTCTTCAAGACACAGCGTTTTCCCAGATGAGGACGGACGTTATCGACGATGGAATGCTGACGCCGGAATCCCGTAGCGGCAGGATGCACATTTACAGACAGTAATATACGATGATAAATAGTATCCTGAATGGCTTTCAGTTCCTTGTCCGGAGCAGAGATCATACGGTATCCTCCTCTCCGCTTTCTGATCCAGAACTCCCGATAATGCGAAGAGACATCCTGCAGTATCTCTTTCAACCTCATCACCTCTATTCCCAACAGATTGGCACACCACACCACCGCCTCTTCATCAAATACAGGACATGTTCTCATTTTAGGAGTGACTACTCCTAAAGCATGCCTGAGCCAAGCTCCATGTTCCCATTTGTTTTTGGAAGTCTCTTCGTTAGTAGTATTACCGCTGCCTGTTGCTTTCCATCTTTTGTATACTTCCTGTTTCCGGCTCGAAGAAATCAATTTATAAATCAGAAAACCGGTAACAATAAGTATCGTAATTAAAATTCCGTCCATCTTGTTGTTACATATATAAAAAGGAGAAGAAGAGGATGAGATTTTACTAAAATAAATAGAGGTATTTATACCAGAGATTTATTTTCCAGGAAAATACCTGTGCCTGCAAGGCGACTACACCTCTTTTCTGCTAAATTTTTCCTCATCCTCTTCCTCACAAAGATATGTATTTTCTATACATTATGCAACTGTTATGAAGAAAAAACTACCGGTTAAACAACTCGAAAGTAAATTTACATCCGATCCCGCTGAACTTCCAGTTCTCACTGCTGACGAATACTCCCACATCAAAGACATGCGTACCGATACCATAACCCACTTCCAGATATGGCTGGAGATGCGGCATAGAGAGTGCACTGATATAAAGACGTTCGTTCTGCACATAGCGGGTATATTTCATCAAATGCCGGAGAATAAGGAAAGGAGCCTCGTAAGTGAAATGTCCGCGTACATAGCGGCGGGAGGAGTTGTACCAACGTCCGTCGAGCACCTGAAACACACCACCGATTTCATCATTCCACCCTACCGGCAGATTATGACGGGCAAAATTGGCAAAGTCCACAAAGTACAGTTCATCCTGATTGGTAAACGCCCCGAAGCCGAAACGATAATAAATATTTCGCATCAGCCCCAGCTGAATCTTATGTTGAAGGTCGAATTCTATCCGTTCATATTCTCCGGTACTTTTAAATACTCCTTCTATTCCCCGTTCATAGTCCACCGAAAATGTCGGATAGTCAGAGCGGAGATTGATCTTACGCTTTCCGTTCATATAATAATAAAGCGCCGGAGTCCATTCCACCCGGATGCGCGGGGCAAAGCTGATATAGGTATTTCTGAAGCGTTCCATAAATTCCGGCGGAGGCATCGGATAGTCACCCGTAATCACAAAACGGGATTTCTCGACAGCTGTTCTCTTGTGTGCCGAGAAACCGAGGCTGATATCCAGTCCGTTGGTAATTTCAAAACTATGACGGAAGTTGAAATACAAGTCCTTGAAATAATCCAGATGGATGAGGTCGAAATTAAAGATACTGTCCGGCATCGCTTTCAGTTCGTCCAGCATCTTGCTGCTATAGATACGGTTACCATTACCCACACTCAACCGGAAAAAGCCCCGTTTCTGCGGCCAGTACTCAAAGTCGGCATTCAGCGACCAGTAGAACTCTTTCCGTGTAAAGTTATAACCCAGTTTGGGTACGATGCGGAGCCACTTGTCGCCTCTGAAAATCCGGTTGTAACGGAAATCCTGCCGGTATGATAATCCGTTGCTTCCGCTATAACTGAACAAAAGCGGATTGATAAACGGCGAGAAGCGGACACTTCCGATATTGGACAGATTGAATTTATAATCTTCCACCATCAGGTCGCCCATCGTTCCCCAGAAAGCCTGACTCTTGGATTTTCGTTGCACCGACACGGTATCCCGTCTGTATGCGTAATCCTTATAAAGTTGTTTTTCCCTGTCACTCAAAGGAATGGGACGTAATACGCCAAACGTGGAAGCATCTGTTTTATAGGCATTCGTATCACACTGCAAGGAGAATGATTCCGACAAATTATACTTTTTCTTCTCCTTCTTCCGAACCTTTCTTTCTTTCAGCTCTATTGATTTATAGTCCAACGAAGCGGTATAATTGCCGTCCACCTTATTGCCCAGGAACTTAAAAAGGGCCTCCACATCATAACGCACCGGGAGAAACTCATCTTTCTTTCCAACTTCCCCCATCTTGATCCAGCAAGTAAACGTAATCAGTTCCGACCGTCCCGAAAAACGTATTTCACGCACGCTCCATACATTGCTGCTGACAATCATATAGCCGCCCACCAGCTGGTCGCTCTTGGTACGGGGAATGAAACGTATCCGGTAGTCGAGATTATTGGGATCGCCCATCACACTGTCTATCCGGTATTTGTAGTATTTCTGCCCGTTCTTGGCAAGCGGAGACAGCAAGCGTTCGTCATTCAGAAGAGAAGATGAGTAGATATTGACACTAAAATATTCAAGCAGCCCCGGCAGTCCCCTGTTTCCTCTCACAGTGCCTTGTGATGCCTTAACTTTCTGGTCATAGATATTGGGAGCTGTATAATGCAGGTCACTATACGTTTCGAGCAAGTATTCACGTACCCCCTTCTGCAAGCGAAACATCGAAGGAACGTACCGGAGGATAAAATTCTTCTTCTGAATATTCATCTTACCCTTTATATATAGGTTCGCGCGATAGTCGCTCACTATACTTTCATAAGAGGGAGCAAAAGTCATGACACGCTCAATGATGGAATCAGCAGATATCTCCTGACTTGTATAAGGATTAAGAACAAGATTGGCTGCCCCCTTCGGAATAAAAGAGAACAAGCACAACATACATCCTATCAATATCTTATATTTCAATCGTCGTATCTCCTTGTTTATTGTAGGCAAATATAAAAAAGAATATCGAAAAGCAAGGGAATTAAGCTGCAAAAAAGAGTTAGCAAGGAAAATCCTTTCCCCACGCCACGCATCATATCAGTTTTCATGGACATTTTTCTACTTATGCTACATTCACATTTCTATGTAGAAGGTGATTCATTCTTGCATGATTTAAATCACTTCTGCACAGTTATGGGTCATCTTGAGGCAGGCTATAAACTAATCCTGATTAACACGTTTTTTACCTCTTATCTTTAATAAATCTATCTTCGACTATACATAAAACTATTCGTCTGACAGCTGTTATTTTTTCGTCTGACAGCTGTTAGACGAAAGAGTAACAGTTGTCAGACGAAAGTTCAACAACTGTCAGACGAATAGATTTAAGTATAATGGGGACTAGTTCTTTGCAAAAACAGAATTAAATCTTAATAAAGAAGACGAATGATTAGTTCATTAACGTACAGTTTTGAACTAAAATGCTTACCATTCCTTTTAGGCACGAACAGGGTTTAAATAAAGAATGAGTCCCTTCCAACTAAACGAAAGTAAAAGTAACAGCATCAGTATAAGGCATCCCTGCATATCCGTGTTAAAGTTATCCTCACCTGCCTTTTATTTTCCACTTTATTCTTGACGAAAAAGAAAAATGTTGTATCTTTGTTATGCATTTCATACCAGAAGGCGGGGAAACCTGCCAATCCTCGTGGCAGGCATTTTTATGCCTGTCCACGTTCATATCTATATGGCGGTTCCGTACCCCCGTGTAGAATGTTAATGCATCTACTGCCTTCTGGTGAAATGCAACGGGAAAGGCGGAACCGCTCTTATTATTTTAGAAAATCTTCGCCTACCACACACTCATAATCACTTATTATGGAAACAGAACAAGTTGCCGTTCAACCAACGGTGGGAGGTATCACACAAGCTCCCAAAAATGTATTTATTGTTAATGACAGAGAATTAAAGGACTTCTACCTCAAATTCGCCCTCTTCCTGAACCCGGATTCCTGCTCCGCAAACCGCACTGAATTCGAAATGCTAAACATTCTGCTGAAAGACCTGAAGAAAATTGTGGGAGCACTCACCCATCTCACCATGCACGCTTGGGATGATGGCATGGCAGAAATCCTGCTCTCCTGCGGTGCCTACTCCATACAGGACGACTTAAACAAAAAAACGCGTATGCAAATGAACGCATCGATGGGGAAGCATCTACAGTTCCTCACCCAAATGGCTATGGACAGTCCTACAATGAAGCTGCTATACAGAAACATGAACAAGCATTATATGCAGGTAGAAATGTTAGTCAAACAGATGGCTGCGGAAATCGACCGGCAGAAAAACAAGGACGGACAGCAGGAAATACTGGAATCCATCTCTTAATCGGTTATAATCAAAAGCGCCATGATGGGCAAAAGGTGATTCAGAGACGAATCAATTCTATAAAGAGGGGGTATTCTTCAGAAAAACACATCATTTTCCGAAAATACCCCCTTTAAAATAGGGGTACTTTCAGAAAAAACATATAATTTTGCGCCATCAACCGATAAAAAGAAGACGATTTATGTCAAAAATGAGATTTTACGCCTTACAAGAACTTTCCAACCGGAAGCCGCTGGAAGTTACTGCCCCTTCCAACAAACTCTCTGATTATTATGGTAGCCACGTATTCGACCGCAAGAAGATGCAGGAGTATCTTCCGAAGGAAGCCTATAAGGCTGTTACCGATGCAATCGAAAAAGGTACACCGATCAGCCGTGAAATAGCCGACCTGATTGCCAATGGCATGAAGAGCTGGGCTAAGTCGCTCAACGTCACCCACTACACACACTGGTTTCAGCCGCTGACAGACGGAACTGCCGAAAAGCATGACGGCTTTATCGAATTTGGCGAAGACGGTGGAGTCATTGAACGATTCTCCGGAAAGCTGCTGATTCAGCAAGAACCGGACGCCTCCTCTTTCCCCAATGGCGGTATCCGTAATACATTCGAAGCTCGCGGATATACCGCATGGGACGTTTCTTCTCCGGCATTCGTAGTAGATACCACGCTCTGTATCCCTACGATCTTTATCTCTTACACAGGCGAAGCGTTGGATTACAAGACTCCGCTTCTGAAAGCACTTGCTGCTGTAGACAAAGCTGCCACGGATGTTTGCCAGCTATTCGACAAGAACGTAACACGCGTCTTTACCAACTTAGGATGGGAACAGGAATATTTCCTCGTAGACTCCTCCTTATATAATGCACGTCCCGACCTTTGTCTGACCGGACGTACCTTGATGGGACACTCTTCCGCCAAAGACCAACAGTTGGAAGACCACTATTTCGGCTCCATTCCTCCACGTGTCACCGCATTTATGAAGGAACTCGAAATCGAATGTCACAAACTGGGCATCCCTGCCAAGACCCGTCACAATGAAGTAGCTCCCAACCAGTTCGAGCTGGCTCCCATCTTCGAAAACTGCAACCTGGCAAACGACCACAACCAGCTTGTCATGGACTTGATGAAGCGTATCGCACGCAAGCATCACTTCAATGTATTGCTGCACGAAAAACCATATAGCAGCGTAAATGGCTCCGGCAAACACAATAACTGGTCGCTCTGCACCGATACCGGCATCAACCTGTTTGCCCCCGGAAAGAACCCGAAAGGCAATATGCTGTTCCTTACTTTCCTAGTAAACGTACTGATGATGGTATACAAGAACCAGGACCTGCTGCGTGCCTCCATCATGAGTGCCAGCAACAGCTACCGTCTGGGAGCGAATGAAGCTCCTCCCGCCATCCTCTCCTGCTTCCTCGGTTCACAACTCTCGGCAACCCTCGACGAAATCGTACGCCAAGTAGGAAACGAAAAGATGACACCGGAAGAAAAGACTACGCTGAAACTGGGAATCGGACGTATCCCGGAAATCCTGCTCGATACTACCGACCGCAACCGTACTTCTCCTTTTGCCTTCACCGGAAACCGCTTTGAGTTCCGTGCCGCCGGCTCTTCTTCCAACTGTGCCGCCGCCATGATCGCCATCAACGCCGCCATGGCCAACCAGTTGAACGAATTCCGCGCATCAGTGGAGAAACTGATGGAAGAAGGAGTAGGCAAAGACGAAGCTATCTTCCGCCTGCTGAAAGAAACAATCATCGCTTCCGAAGCCATCCGCTTTGAAGGCGACGGTTACTCTGAAGAATGGAGACAGGAAGCTGCCCGCCGCGGACTGACCAACATCTGCCACGTGCCGGAAGCGCTGATGCACTACGTAGACAACCAGTCGAAATCGGTACTGATCGGCGAACGCATCTTCAACGAAACCGAACTGAACAGCCGTCTCGAAGTAGAACTGGAAAAATACACCATGAAGGTACAGATCGAGGGACGTGTATTGGGCGACCTCGCCATCAACCACATCGTACCGACGGCTGTCACCTACCAGAACCGGCTGCTGGAGAATCTGTGCAAAATGAAAGAAATCTTCTCTCCGGAAGAATACGAAGTATTGAGTGCCGACCGCAAAGAACTGATTCGTGAAATCTCGCACCGGGTGACTTCCATCAAAGTACTGGTACGCGAAATGACCGAAGCCCGAAAAGTAGCCAATCACAAAGATAACTACAAAGAGAGAGCATTCGAATACGAAGAAAAAGTGCGTCCTTACCTCGATAAAATCCGCGATCATATCGATCATCTGGAGATGGAAGTAGATGACGAAATATGGCCGCTGCCCAAGTATAGGGAACTCTTGTTCACCAAATAAAAGCTCCTGAAGATTGCACGAAAGAACCTACTTTTGTGCAATCTTTTTATAGATTCGTTCATTTTCTCATTTTTTCTTTCTACTTTTGTGCTGTATAACACAGTTTTGTAGCACCCATGGTAAAAATGAACATGTCAGACATCGATATTTCGGAACCATTATCCGATTTGTTAGCTCCTTTGAATAACGAACAAAGGGAGTTTCTGATGAACAATTATACGATACAGACCTACAAAAAGAACGAAACCATCTACTGCGAAGGGGAGACTCCCTCTCATTTGATGTGCCTCATTACCGGCAAAGTCAAAATCTTCAAAGATGGTGTAGGAGGTAGAAGTCAGATTATCCGCATGATTAAACAGCGGGAATACTTTGCGTATCGTGCATACTTCGCAAAGGAAGACTTCGTAACTGCCGCCGCCGCTTTTGAACCTTCTGTTATCTGTCTCATCCCCATGACTGCCATCACCACGCTGGTCGCTCAAAACAACGATTTAGCCATGTTTTTTATCCGCCAGCTTTCTATCGATCTCGGCATTTCCGACGAACGTACCGTCAGCCTGACACAGAAACATATCCGTGGACGTCTGGCAGAATCACTGATTTTCCTCAAAGAGAGCTATGGACTGGAAGAAGACGGATCGACATTGAGTATTTATCTTTCCCGTGAAGATCTGGCAAATCTGTCGAACATGACCACCTCGAACGCCATCCGTACCTTATCACAGTTCGCTACGGAACGTCTGATCACCATCGACGGAAGAAAGATCAAGATCATCGAAGAAGAAAAACTCAAGAAAATAAGCAAGATAGGATAATACAGACCTTATACGATCATAAAAAGTGATCTGAAACTTTAACTGAAAGCCGATGTTCGTCACATCGGCTTTTTTATTTCTATACTGTTGGAACTTATCAATTAAACAAGTACATTTGTCCTGTCAATATATTAATAACTTAACACAATTTCAGACCATGAAGAAAAGTATTTCCCTTCTTCTTTTGTCCTTGCTCATGATTACCCCCAGTTGTCAGAAGCCAAAAGAAGTGACGAACGAGTACAACATCGTTCCGCAACCCAACCAGCTTGTTCCCAAAGAAGGCTGCTTCGAACTGAGCAACAAGGTCCGGCTGGTAGTTCCGTCCGATGCTCCGGAAGTTAAAAAGGTAACCGACGGCTTTGCCGAACAGCTGAAACAGACTGCCGGAATCTCTCTGACAGAAGCCGAAAGCGTGGATGGAAAGCCTGCTATCAGCTTTGTCGTACAGGAAGGTATGCCCAAAGAAGGTTACAAGCTGTCTGTCACCCCCACCCTTATTACAGTCACAGCTTCCCAGCCTAATGGATTTTTCTATGGTGTGCAGACTATTTATCAGCTTCTCCCTCCCGCCGTATACGGAAAAGAGCTGAAGAAGAAAGCCGACTGGTCTGTTCCGGCTGTAGAGATCGAAGACGCTCCCCGCTTTGTACATCGCGGACTGATGCTGGACGTTTGCCGTCATTACGCACCGATAGAGTATATCTACAAGTTCATCGACCTGCTGGCAATGAACAAGATGAACGTTTTCCACTGGCATCTGACGGACGATCAGGGATGGAGAATCGAAATCAAAAAATATCCGAAACTGACAGAGATAGGTTCCAAACGCGAAAAAACGCTGGTAGACTATTATTATGTGAACTATCCGCAAGTATTCGACGGAATAGAACACGGAGGATATTACACACAGGAACAGATAAAAGAGGTGGTAGCCTATGCTGCAAGCAAATATATCAATGTAATCCCCGAAATAGAAATGCCGGGGCATGCATTGGCGGCTCTGGCTGCATACCCCGAATTGTCTTGTGATTCTACACAGACATATAAAGTATCACCTACATGGGGCGTATTCGAACAGGTATTCTGTCCGAGCGAGACTACTTTCAAGTTCTTTGAAGGAGTCATGGACGAGGTAGTCGAATTATTTCCCAGCGAGTACATTCATATCGGAGGAGACGAATGCCCCAAAACAGCTTGGAAGAACAGTGCTTTCTGCCAGCAGTTGATTCGTCAGTTAGGCTTGAAAGATGACGTGACTCCCAGCAAAGTGGACGGAGTGAAGCACAGCAAGGAAGATAAACTACAAAGTTACTTCGTTACCCGCATGGAAAAATACCTGAACGGTAAAGGACGCAATATCATCGGTTGGGACGAGATTCTGGAAGGCGGCCTGGCTCCAAACGCCACCGTCTTGTCATGGCGTGGCGTTGAAGGCGGATTGAACGCGGCCAAAGCAGGACACAACGCAATCATGGCTCCCATGCCTTATGCTTATCTGGACTTCTATCAGGAAGATCCGGAAATCGCCCCGACTACCATCGGCGGATACACAACGCTGAAGAAGACTTATAGCTACAATCCTGTTCCGGATGATGCCGACGAACTGGTGAAGAAACATATCATCGGTATGCAAGGCAACCTCTGGAGAGAGTATATGAAAACTTCCGACCGGGTAGATTATCAGGCCTTCCCACGTGCGATGGCTATCGCGGAAACGGGATGGACACTGGATGCCAACAAAAACTGGAAGAGTTTCTGCGAACGCATGGTTACCGAATTTGAACGTCTGGAAGTCATGGATACCAAACCCTGCCTCAACTTCTTCGACGTAAACATCAATACGCATGCGGATGAAAACGGTCCGTTGATGGTACTGCTGGAAACATTCTACCCGAATGCGGAAATCAGATACACCACAGACGGCAGCGAACCGACTTACAGTTCTACGCTGTATGAACAGCCTTTCGTGCTTGAAGGAAACATCGACCTGAAAGCTGCTGCCTTCAAAGACGGCAAGATGCTGGGCAAAGTCACCAACAAGCCATTGTATGGCAATCTGCTGGCGGGAAAACCATTTACCGTCAATTATACAATGGGATGGACAGGGGATATTTTCGGGGACAATGATGTACTGGGAGCTGACAGAACAACTTTCGGTCTGACGAATGGAAAAAGAGGTAACAATGCTTCTTACACCCCGTGGTCCAGTTTCGCAATCGTAGAAGGTAAAGACCTGGAATTCATCGTCCATCTGGACAAACCGACGGAAGTAAGAAAAGTGGTCTTCGGCTCCTTGTTCAATCCTGCCATGAGAATGCTCCCCGCCGGAGGAATTGCCGTAGAAGTATCTGCCGACGGTCAGCAATATACTCAGATAGCCGAAAAAGTATTGAAGCATGATTGTCCGGAAACGGGAAGAATCGCATTCACCGACTCTATCGAATTTGAACCGACACAAACCACTTTCCTGAAAGTCAAAATCAAGAATGGCGGTACCTTGCGCAATGGCGTCAATTTCGAAAAGAACAACGGTCCGGAAGTCATTCCTGCCGAATTGTGGATAGACGAAATCGAGGCATATTAATGCCTGTGACATAACAAAAAAACGGTGGACATTCAGCTTGTTGCTCATGTCCACCGTTTTTTTTATTGATTCAGTTCTAATTTATTCCATGCAAAGTATTCCGCCTTGCTTCATCTTTAAATAATTCCTTTTGCAGAGAGATAACGTTCTGCTTCGATAGCAGCCTTACAGCCACTTCCCGCTGCTGTAATAGCCTGACGGTAATGCGGATCAGCCACATCTCCCGCTGCGAATACTCCGGGAACTTTCGTACGGGGGCTGTCACCATCCGTAATAATGTAACCCACTTCGTCAGTGTCGATATACTCCTTGAAGATATCCGAATTCGGTTTGTGACCGATAGCCAGGAAGAAACCGTCGATAGGCAGGCTGTAACGTTCTTCGTCCGATTCACCCCAACGCTTCACAACATTCATGCCTTCTACACCGTTATCGCCAAACAGGCCGACTACATTGTGTTCGAAAAGCACTTCAATCTTCTCGTGTTTCTGCACACGTTCCTGCATAATCTTCGATGCACGCAGGTAAGGTTTGCGAACCACCAGATATACTTTGGATGCCAGACCAGCCAGATAGATCGCTTCCTCACAGGCTGTATCTCCACCGCCCACCACTGCAACGACCTTCTTCCGGTAGAAGAAACCGTCACAAGTAGCACAAGCGCTGACTCCCATTCCGGCGTATTTCTTTTCGTCTTCCAGTCCCAGGTATTTGGCCGTAGCTCCGGTAGAGATGATCAATGCTTCCGTTTCAATCACCTTATCGCCGTCAATCGTTATTTGATAAGGAGCTTTGCTCAAATCTGCCGCTGTCGCAATACCAAAACGAACATCCGTTCCGAAACGGCTGGCTTGCGCGCGTAAATCTTCCATCAACTGCGGACCACTGATTCCTTCCGGATAACCGGGGAAGTTCTCCACATCCGTAGTAGTCGTCAACTGACCGCCGGGCTGCAATCCTTCATAAAGCACCGGACAAAGGTTAGCACGTCCTGCATAGATCGCTGCCGTATATCCGGCAGGCCCTGAGCCTATAATCAGGCATTTTACTTTTTCTATTTCTGCCATTTTATTGTTATATTATTGTTTTATATTCCAACTATCTCATCTCTTACTCAAAAGAACATTCTATCGTAAGTCTATCACTTCCGCAGTGGGGTATGCCTTCCGGTCGAAAGTGAAAACATGATCCGCATAATCCAGTCCGGTCTGATAAGCTGTCACGGTAATCTCATTATGCGTTTTCTGACCACGTTGCTGAAGCTGAATGTAAACCGGTTCATACGTACTCTTCGTCACATAAAGCGTAATGCTTTCCAACTCTTGCTTTTTATCATTAGCAGTCAGAATCACTTCCCAAACAGCTTTACCCTGATATGTCTTCACAGTTCCCAATTTATAAGAAAACCCTTTCTGATACATATAAAGAAAGGTATACGGATTGATCTGCTGCAACTCTTCCTGAGTGGGATTGCTGACATTCACTTCATCATTTCTCACCATGTAGCTCCACTGTGTTTTCCCGTCAAACCAAGTGGTGGTCTCGGAAGTCTTCAGCATAAACTTCTCGCCCTTCAACTGAATGATACCATTCTCCCGTCCTTCCAAACGACCGTCATTGACAGCCTTCAAGGTAAAATCGGCCCTCACACCACCTGCCTTCTTAAACGCTTCGGCTGTCTTCTCCAGAACAGCTTTAGCCTGCGACTGCTGTTGTTGAGCAATCACAGGCAGTGACAGTAAAGCTATTAAAACACTAAAAATGTATTTCTTCATTTGATTAATAAACGATCTGTTATTGTAAATTGTTCAAACGCATTTCAAGATCATTATCGTCGACACAGAGTACGTCACGAGCCTTGCTTCCCTGTGTAGGTCCGACGATTCCCGCCTTTTCAAGCTGGTCCATGATACGTCCGGCGCGATTGTAACCGATAGCAAATTTACGTTGAATTAACGAAGTGGAACCTTGCTGATGGATGACCACCAAGCGTGCCGCATCCTCAAACAACGGGTCGAGACGTCCCATATCAATGTCTCCCACTTCACTGCCGCTGTCTTCGCTCACATACTCGGGCAGGAAGAACGGAGTAGGATAACTCTGCTGACGGGCAATAAACTTCGTGATCTCCTCCACTTCCGGTGTATCGATAAAGGCACACTGCACACGTACCGGATCAGCACCTTGCAGGAAGAGCATATCCCCCTTACCAATCAGGCGGTTTGCCCCCGGACGGTCAAGAATCGTACGGGAGTCCATCATGGCGGATACACGGAACGCAATACGTGCCGGGAAGTTCGCCTTGATCGTACCTGTAATGATATTCGTTGTCGGACGCTGCGTAGCGATGATCATATGAATACCGACCGCACGTGCCAACTGCGCAATACGGGCAATCGGAAGTTCCACTTCCTTACCGGCAGTCATGATCAAATCTCCGAACTCATCGATCACCACCACAATATACGGCATAAACTTATGTCCTTTCTCCGGATTGAGGCGGCGGTTGATAAACTTCTCATTATACTCCTTGACATTACGTACATGAGCCATCTTCAAGAGGTCATAGCGTGTATCCATTTCCACACAAACAGAATTCAGCGTTTGCACTACCTTGGTCACGTCCGTAATAATCGGTTCGCCTCCATCGGGAAGTTTGGCCAGAAAATGGTTTTCAATGACGGAGTAAATGCTGAACTCCACCTTCTTCGGGTCGACCAGCACAAATTTCAATTCGGCCGGATGCTTCTTATATAATAAGGAAGTAATGATTGCATTCAAGCCGACAGACTTACCCTGACCAGTAGCACCTGCCACCAACACATGCGGCATCTTGCAAAGGTCGAACATGAACACTTCGTTCGTGATCGTCTTACCCAGCACAATCGGCAAGTCAAATTTGGACTCCTGGAACTTCTTGCTTCCAATCACGCTCTGACCGGATACAATCTTAGGATTCTTGTTCGGAACTTCGATACCGATGGTTCCCTTACCCGGTATCGGAGCAATGATACGGATACCATCTGCCGACAAGCTCAGGGCGATATCATCCTCCAAGCCACGGATCTTCGAGATACGCACACCCTGTTCGGGGGTGATTTCATAAAGAGTCACCGTAGGACCTACCGTAGCTTTGATCGTACTGATTTCAATGCCAAAGCTGCGCAATGTATTAATGATACGGTCTTTATTCGCATTCTGCTCATCCATGTCGATCGTCGGATCGTCATTCTCAAAATGCTTCATCAAGTCGATTGTCGGGAAACGGTAATTTTCCAGATCCTTCATCGGATTATAAGGTTCTTGCTCCGGACCCTGATATTCTTCTTCCGACGCAGCCGTCTCTACCTGAAATCCAGGTTCATCCTCACCCGGCAATTCATCCTGAGCAATTGGAGGAACCACATCGCTTACGGTCGGTTCAAAGACCATAGTCACCCCTTCCGCCTCATCAGCAGAAGGAAGTTCGTCGTCCGGTTCCGGTGCGTTGACCGGAGATTCTTCTTTCGGCTCTTCTGCCTGTATATCCATCACGGGAGCAGGAGGAGGTGTTTGCTTATAAGTACGTTTCAGATTGAACTCCACTTCCTGCGGTTGCGAGGTCGTGAACTCCTGTGTTCCTTCTGCCGCAGTCTCCTTTTCCTCTTCTTTCTTCTGACGTTTGAGGAAACTCAGAGCAAAAAGTTTGCGCAACCAGATTACTGTCCGTGCACTTATATAGATAAAGAAACAGACAGCCGTTATCAGCAGGATCATCCATACTCCGGGAACTCCCACCTGCGAAACCAGCCAGCGGCTTACATTGTAACCGTGCATACCTCCCAGATAAATGAAAGAATCCTGATAATGATCCATCAAAGCAAAGCCGAAGAATACGGAAAACCACACCAATAATAAAGTACAACCGATAAACCATTTCCACAGACGGACAATGCGCACCCGCATCAGCTTCAATCCTGCCACCGCCAAAAAGACAAGGATAAAAAAAGAAGATATTCCAAAACAGTCATTTATCAGATAACTAGCCAGCTGCGCTCCGCGAGATCCGGCATAGTTTTTTACATTATTATTGACCGCCGCAAGGTCTGCCGAGCTGCCACTGTCGATAATACTTTGGTCGGCTGCCCCCGTAAAGAAGAAGGAAGAAAAAGCCAACAAAAGATAAACAGAAAAGATTACCAGCATCAATCCGATCACAAAATGAACGGTTTCATTCTTAAAAATTGATACAATCCTTCCAGGAGAAGACGGAGTGCGTTCAGCCTCCTTATCTATTTTCTTTTTTGCCATGAGTCTTTATTCTTTAAATAAATTGGAATCCGTATTATAAGCCGCAAAAATAATAAAAAAATAACGAGCAGTACTCTCATTCAATCCTTTTTCTTACCTTTGCGATTCAAATCAATCTGATTATGGAAAAAGAAAGCCAAACGATATTTGAAAAGAATGTGATTGAGTTCGTAACGGTAGCCGCCGAATTTTGCGCATTCCTCGAACGTGCCGAACACATGAAGCGCAAAGCTTTTGTCGACACGTCCTTAAAAATACTTCCCCTGCTCTATCTCAAAGCATCCTTGCTTCCGAAGTGTGAAACAATCGGAGACGAGGCACCCGAAACGTATGTGACGGAGGAAATTTACGAGATTCTGCGTATCAATCTGGCAGGGCTGATGGGTGAAAAGGATGATTATCTGGACGTTTTCGTACAGGATATGGTGTACAGTGACCAGCCTATCAAGAAGTCCATCTCGGAAGATTTGGCAGATATCTATCAGGATATCAAAGATTTTATTTTCGTTTTCCAGCTGGGACTGAACGAAACCATGAACGACTCGTTGGCCATTTGCCAGGAAAACTTCGGTCTGCTGTGGGGACAGAAGTTGGTAAACACGCTGCGTGCCCTTCACGATGTGAAATACAACCAGCAGAATGAGAATGACGAAGAAGACAACGAAGAAGAGAATAACGAACTAAGCGATGACGACTATTGTTGTGAAGAATACAGATGCCATTGTCATGATGACGATGATCACGATCACGAAGACGGTTGTCACTGCCACGACGACGAATGCCACTGTCACGACGACGGCTGCCATTGTCGTAATGACGAATAAACGAAAATGATAGTAAGAAGAAGTATAAATAAAGACGAACTAAAGGAACTCCCGAAAACTGTATTTCCGGGACGAATCCATGTGATCCAGTCGGAAGCGGAAACAGAAAAAGCGGTAGCTTACCTGCAATCCCAGCCGATACTGGGTATCGACAGCGAAACGCGCCCATCCTTCACCAAAGGACAAAGTCATAAAGTAGCACTTCTGCAGATTTCTTCGGACGAATGCTGTTTCCTGTTCCGCCTCAACATGACGGGACTTACCCAACCTTTGGTCGATCTGCTGGAAAATCCGGCTGTCATCAAAGTAGGACTGTCGCTCAAAGACGACTTTATGATGCTGCACAAACGTGCACCTTTCACCCAGCAGAGCTGCATCGAACTGCAAGACTATGTACGCCAGTTCGGCATACAGGACAAAAGCCTGCAAAAGATTTATGCCATCCTGTTCAAAGAAAAGATTTCCAAATCACAACGGCTGTCCAACTGGGAAGCGGACGTGCTGAGCGACGGACAGAAACAATATGCCGCCACCGACGCCTGGGCTTGCCTCAACATCTACAACCTGCTGCAGGAACTGAAACGAACCGGCAACTACGAAGTCGAAAGCCTCCCTGTAGAAGAGGAGGTTGACGCAAGTGCTCCCGCCAATCGCTGACAAATAACCGATAAAAGACTAATTAATAACTGATAAAATAGCATTTTAAACAACATGCATAAAGTATACCTCAAACCCGGCAAAGAAGAGTCTTTAAAAAGATTTCACCCCTGGATTTTCTCCGGAGCAATCGCCCGTTTCGATGGAGAACCCGAAGAAGGTGAAGTTGTAGAAGTATACACTTCGAAGAAGGAATTTATAGCCGAAGGACATTTCCAGATCGGAAGTATCGCCGTACGTGTGCTTTCTTTCCGACAGGAACCCATCGACCACGATTTCTGGAAACGTAAACTGCAAATCGCCTATGATATGCGATGTGGAATCGGTATTGCACTCAATCCCACCAATGACACCTATCGTCTTGTACACGGTGAGGGAGACAATCTGCCCGGGCTGGTCATTGACATTTACGCCCGGACTGCCGTCATGCAGGCGCACTCCGCAGGAATGCATGTAGACCGCATGACTATCGCCGAGGCCCTGTCGGAAGTCATGGGTGACAAGATCGAAAATATCTATTATAAATCGGAAACTACACTGCCTTTTAAGGCAGATCTTTTTCCCGAAAACGGTTTCCTTAAAGGAGGAAGCAGCGATAATATCGCACGGGAATATGGCCTGAAGTTCCATGTAGACTGGCTGAAAGGCCAAAAGACAGGCTTCTTCGTAGACCAACGTGAAAACCGTTCACTGCTGGAGCATTATTCTAAAGACCGTTCGGTACTGAATATGTTCTGTTACACCGGCGGTTTCTCCTTCTACGCTATGCGTGGAGGTGCAAAGCTGGTACATTCTGTTGACAGTTCTGCCAAAGCAATCGATCTGACTAACAAAAACGTGGAACTAAATTTCCCCGGCGATGCGCGTCACGAGGCTTTCGCCGAAGATGCTTTCAAATACCTTGACCGCATGGGCGACCAATACGATTTGATAATCCTCGACCCGCCCGCATTTGCCAAGCATAAGGATGCTTTGCGGAATGCCTTGCAAGGTTACCGGAAACTGAATGCCAAAGCATTCGAAAAGATCAAGCCGGGCGGCATCCTGTTTACTTTTTCCTGCTCGCAGGTGGTAACCAAGGATAATTTCCGTACAGCTGTGTTTACTGCTGCCGCTATGTCTGGACGTAGTGTACGTATCCTGCACCAACTAACCCAGCCTGCCGACCATCCGGTAAATATATACCATCCCGAAGGAGAATATCTGAAAGGACTGGTACTCTATGTAGAGTAATATTTGCACTGTGTTTTTCATGGTATTAGATTTAAGGTTAATAAAGATTGGCTGTCTGGGATAGATAGCCTTCTTTTTTTATATACCTATCCACCCTCTTTTTAGCAGCAATTCTTCACCATTCTTCGCATTTATGGCTTTTTTATCCCCTTTTTATCGATTAACATGTCCACCCAATCAACGAAAATATTATATTTGCATCTATTATTAACGTAAAAAGAGAAACACAAATTAGAAAAGTCATGAGTATAAAAGTTCGTTTGATCATTATGAACTTCCTGCAATTCTTTGTATGGGGGTCATGGTTAATTTCACTAGGGGGTTACATGGGCAGAGAACTCCACTTCGAAGGAGGGCAGATCGGTGCCATCTTCGCCACCATGGGTATTGCCTCTTTAGTTATGCCCGGCATCATTGGTATTATCGCCGATAAATGGTTCAATGCCGAACGTTTATACGGACTTTGCCACATCGCAGGGGCAGCTTGTCTTTTCTATGCCTCTACTGCCACGAGCTATGACCAGATGTATTGGGCAATGCTGCTCAATTTATTGGTATATATGCCTACCCTGTCGCTGGCCAATACCGTTTCATACAATGCACTGGAACAATATAAATGCGATCTGATCAAGGACTTCCCTCCTATCCGTGTATGGGGAACAATCGGTTTCATCTGTGCTATGTGGGCCGTAGACCTTACCGGATTCAAGAACTCCAGCGCACAACTTTATGTAGGCGGTGCATCCGCACTCTTGCTGGGGTTATACTCTTTCACCCTGCCGGCATGCAAACCGGCCAAGACAGAAAAGAAAACATTGCTTTCTTCCTTCGGGCTGGATGCATTCGTATTATTCAAAAGAAAGAAAATGGCTATTTTCTTCCTGTTCTCCATGCTTTTAGGAGCAGCATTGCAGATCACTAACACGTATGGTGACCTTTTCCTCGGCAGCTTCGCCAGTATTCCGGAGTTTGCAGATTCTTTCGGAGTGAAACATTCGGTGATCCTGCTGTCTATCTCACAAATGTCTGAAACATTATTTATTCTCGCTATACCATTCTTCCTGAGACATTTCGGCATCAAGCAAGTGATGCTAATCAGTATGTTCGCCTGGGTATTCCGGTTCGGACTGTTCGGCTTCGGAGATCCGGGTTCCGGTCTGTGGATGCTGATTCTTTCCATGATCGTGTATGGTATGGCGTTCGACTTCTTCAACATTTCAGGTTCGTTGTTTGTTGAACAAGAAACCAGTTCCTCCATCCGTGCCAGTGCCCAGGGGTTGTTCTTTATGATGACCAACGGGTTGGGTGCCATCATCGGAGGATATGCCAGCGGTGCTGTCGTAGACGCTTTCTCAGTATATGCTGATGGCAAACTGGTGAGCCGTGAATGGCCGGACATCTGGTTTATCTTTGCGGCGTACGCACTGGTGATCGGCATCCTGTTTGCTCTGGTATTCAAGTACAAACACCAACGAGAGAGTAAAGTAAATTAAGTAAAAAAGAACAATGGACAAAAAGGTAGAATTACAAGTTTTAAATATCACAAATAGCCAAGCGCAAGTAGGCGCCTTTGCCATGCTGTTGGGTGAAGTGGACGGTGAGCGGCAACTGCCTATTATCATCGGTCCCGCTGAAGCTCAGGCAACCGCCCTGTATCTGAAGGGGATCAAAACTCCCCGCCCTCTGACCCATGACCTGATCACGACCATTCTCGGCGTGTTGGGAGCCAGTTTGCTCCGCGTACTGATTTACAAGGCAAAGGACGGTATTTTCTACTCCTACATTTACCTTAAAAGAGACGAAGAAATTATACGTATCGATACACGTACCTCGGATGCAGTCGCTTTGGCGATCCGTGCCGAATGTCCGATCTTCATTTATGAATCCATTCTGGAACAGGAATGCCTCCGGATATCGGACGAGGAAAGAAGACATCCGGAAGAGTTTGACGACGAAAACGATGAAGAAGAATCGGAAGACGAAAAGAAACGGGATCTGCCTCGCAACGTTACTTCGATGTCACTCGAAGAAGCATTGGAGCAAGCAATCAAAGACGAGAATTACGAACTGGCTGCCAAGATACGCGACCGGATCAATTCAAGAAATCAAAACCAGTAACCAATTATGCACGTATTTTATACTCCCGATATACAGAAAAACAACGAACTTCCGGAAGAGGAAGCACAACACTGTACCCGCGTCCTGCGGTTGGGTATCGGAGACGAAATCACTCTTACGGACGGTAAGGGACATTTCTATAAAGCAGAAATCACGGTTGCAACCAACAAGCGTTGCCTTGTAGCCATCAAAGAAACAATCTTTCAGGAACCGCTCTGGCCGTGTCATCTGCACATTGCCATGGCGCCGACCAAAAATATGGACCGCAATGAATGGTTTGCCGAGAAAGCTACGGAAATCGGATTTGACGAACTGACTTTTCTCAACTGCCGTTTTTCCGAACGCAAGGTGATTAAAGCCGAACGGATCGAAAAGATTCTGATATCAGCCATCAAGCAATCTCTTAAGACTCGCCTGCCGAAACTCAACGAAATGACGGACTTCGACAAGTTCATCGCACAAGAGTTTCAAGGACAGAAATTTATCGCTCACTGTTACGAAGGTAAAAAGCCCCAGCTGAAAAATGTGTTGAAAGCCGGAGAAGATGCTCTCGTTCTGATCGGTCCCGAAGGAGACTTCAGCGAAGAGGAAGTGAAGAAAGCCATCGAACGCGGATTCACTCCCATCAGCCTGGGCAAATCACGGCTCCGGACAGAGACAGCGGCACTCGTGGCTTGCCACACAATGAACTTATTGAATCAATAATAACTTTTAAATAGTATGAGTATGGCAAAGAAAATGATCTCACGGCTCTCGGTACTGGCAGTACTGATTGTGTTTCTGGCAGCATGTTCCAAACAAACGGAATATACGAACGTAATACCGGCAGACGCTACGGCTGTTGCCTCTATTGATTTGAAATCACTGGCCAACAAAGCCGGAATGAATGACAAAGAGAATGAAGCTGCTAAACAGAAACTGCTGGAAGCAATGAAGAGTGGGATGAATGCCGCCACTTTCCAACAGTTGGAGAAGGTGATCAACAACCCGGGAGCATCCGGTCTGGATCCGGAAGCGCCGATCTATATCTTTAGCTCTCCGCAGATTTCCGGTGGTGCATTCGTTGCCAAAGTCAGCAATGAAGACGATTTGCACGCTTCCCTTGACGTGATGGCAAAAGAACAAATCTGCCAGCCGGTCAGCGAAGCGGACGGATATAGCTTTACTACCCTGAGCGGCAACTTGCTTGCTTTCAATGAAACCACTGCAATCATTATCTCTGCCAGCAGAACTTCTCAGACAGAAGCAGCCAAAGAAGCCATCACCAAACTGATGAAACAGACGGCCGACAACAGCATTGCAAAATCCGGAGCTTTCCAGAAAATAGCCAAGCAAAAGAGTGATATCAACTTCTTCGCCTCCATGTCAGCAATCCCTTCTACTTACAGAAGCCAGATCAGCATGGGACTTCCCTCTGAAATCAAACCGGAAGACATTACCATCTTGGGCGGACTGAACTTCGAAAAAGGCAAGATCGCCCTTAAAACAGAAAACTACACGGAGAACGACGCCGTCAAAGCACTTCTGAAAAAACAAATGGAATCATTCGGAAAGACAAACGGCACATTCGTGAAATACTTTCCGGCATCTACGCTGATGTTCATCAATATGGGCGTAAAAGGAGACGGACTTTACAATCTGCTGAGTGAGAATAAAGAATTCCGCAGCACCGTGTCTATCGCCAAAGCGGATGAAGTAAAAGAACTGTTCAGCTCATTCAACGGCGATATCTCTGCCGGGCTGATCAATGTAACCATGAACAGCGCCCCTACTTTCCTTGCTTATGCCGATGTAAAGAATGGAAATGCTATTGAAGCTCTTTACAAGAACAAACAGGCACTGGGCATGAGAAAAGGAGAAGACATCATGGAACTGGGCAAAGACGAGTATGTCTACAAAACAAGAGGCATGAATATATTTTTCGGCATCAAGGACAAACAGATGTACGCCACCAATGACGAACTGCTCTACAAGAGCATTGGCAAAGCGGTTGACAAATCGATCAAAGACGCTCCTTACGCAGCAGACATGAAAGGCAAGACCGTATTTATGGCCATCAATGCAGAAGCCATACTGGATTTACCGGTCGTAAAGATGCTGGTAGGTTTCGGAGGCAAGGAGTTCAAGACTTATTCTGATCTCGCTTCCAAAGTTTCTTATTTATCCGTAAGTTCGGAAGGAGAAACAAGCGAAACAGACCTTTGCCTGAAAGACAAAGATGTCAATGCCCTCAAACAAATCGTAGACTTTGCCAAGCAATTCGCCGGCATGTAATTCGTAAATGAACGGCATGAATAGTATTCACTTACAGCAAACACTTCCCCAAGTGTTTGCTGACCGTAATTCGGTGACCTCTGACGTATGGCATCAGGACCTTATCTTCCGGAAAGGAGAAATGTATCTGATAGAAGCCGCCTCAGGCACCGGAAAATCATCGTTGTGCAGCTATCTTTACGGCTATCGCAACGACTATCAAGGAATTATCAATTTCGATGAAACCAATATCAAAGCATATTCCGTGAAACAATGGGTAGACCTGAGAAAGCATTCACTGAGTATGCTTTTTCAAGACTTGCGTATCTTCACCGAACTCACAGCGCTAGAAAACGTACAACTGAAGAATAACCTTACCGGACACAAAAAGGAAAAAGAGATTCTTGCATTGTTCGAAAAGCTGGGTATCTCAGATAAGCTGAACGTGAAAGCCGGAAAACTTTCTTTCGGGCAACAACAACGGGTCGCTTTTATCCGTGCATTCTGCCAGCCGTTCGACTTCCTGTTTCTGGATGAACCTATCAGCCATCTGGATGATGAAAACAGCCGCATCATGGGAGAAATCATCATCGACGAAGCCGGGAAACAAGGTGCCGGAGTCATCGCCACGTCCATTGGCAAACATATCGAACTGCCATACAAGAAGGTGCTCCAACTATAACAGAATCAGCGTCATCCACGCCTAAAAATATAAAAATACAACATAATGAATACCCTTGTCTGGAAACTTCTCCGCCAACATATCAGTATCGGTCAGTTAGCCGGTTTCTTTTTAGCCAACTTATTCGGCATGATGATTGTATTGCTCAGCGTACAGTTTTATAAAGATGTCATCCCCGTATTCACCGAAGGAGACAGCTTTATGAAAAAAGACTTCATCATAGCAACCAAGAAAATCAGTGCGCTCGGGTCTTTTGCCGGAAAAAGCAATACGTTCTCTCCCGAAGACATCGCTGATCTGAAAAAACAGTCGTTTACCAAAACAATAGGAGCTTTCACCCCTTCTCAATTCAAAGTTTCAGCAGGATTAGGAATGCAGGAAGCAGGTATTCATCTCTCTACGGATATGTTCTTCGAGTCAGTTCCCGATGAATTTGTAGATATCAAACTCGACAAATGGCACTTTGACGAAGAAACACATACCATTCCCATCATCATCCCACGCAATTATCTGAATCTGTATAACTTCGGTTTTGCTCAAAGCCGCAGTCTGCCTAAGTTATCAGAAGGATTGATGGGACTTATTCAGATGGACATCATGATGCGGGGCAACGGACGGGTAGAACAATACAAGGGAAACATCGTCGGTTTTTCCAACCGTCTGAATACGATTCTCGTTCCGCAGTCTTTCATGAACTGGGCCAACAAGAACTTCGCCCCCGACGCGGAGGCACAACCTGCCCGACTGATCATCGAGGTCAGCAATCCCGCCGACTCTTCGATTGCCAACTACTTTCAAAAGAAAGGCTACGAGACGGAAGATGGAAAACTGGATGCCGGAAAGACTACTTATTTCCTTCGCCTTATCGTAGGCATTGTGCTGGGAGTAGGTTTATTCATCAGTATCCTGTCATTCTATATCCTGATGCTCAGCATATTCTTACTGCTCCAAAAGAATACGACCAAACTCGAAAGCCTGCTTCTGATAGGCTACAGTCCCAGCAGGGTGGCACTGCCTTATCAGATACTGACCGTAGGACTGAACATCATCGTACTGATTTTATCTGTCGGATTGGTATGCTGGCTGCGCAGCTATTACATAGAGAGTATCAGACTCCTCTTCCCGCAACTGGAAACCGGTTCGTTATGGGCAGCTGTCAGTATGGGTATTCTTTTATTCCTCATCGTATCAGTCATTAATATACTGGCTGTGAAGCGAAAAGTTCTTTCTATCTGGATGCATAAAAATTAAAAACACAATATATGAAAAACACCACTACTCTTCAAAGTAAAAGAAGTATTACAGTACTCTTGGGAGTCCTTCTATATTTCTCATCGTTATCTGCACAGACCATGCAAGATACGATTATCGCTAACTTCAGTCTGATGGAAAGAATTCCTAAAGAAAAGTTGTACCTCCATCTGGACAAGCCTTTCTACGGAGCCGGAGAAAAGATATGGTTCAAAGGCTATCTAGTGAACGCCACCACCCATCAGGACAACTCACAAAGTAATTTTATCATTACGGAACTGATCAACCGTTCCGACTCCATTGTGGAACGAAAGAAAATCCGCAGAGATTCTCTCGGATTCCACAACGCCTTCACCCTCCCTGCCACCCTTCCGGCAGGCGATTACTACCTGCGGGGGTACAGCAACTGGATGCTGAATGAAGACCCCGACTTTTTCTTTTCGCGCAATATCAAGATAGGAAACTCTATCGACAATACCATCGTTTCGAGCATCGAGTATCAGCAAGAAGACGATACACATTACACTGCCAAAATCAAATTTACAAGCAACGTACAGGCTGTTTTCGAAAATACAACGATCAAATACCTGTACCTTGAGAATGGTAAGATAAAAAACAAAGGCAAAAAAAAGACGGACGAAAACGGCTGGATTTCCATTTCCCTACCTGATTTAAAATCTCCGGCAGTGCGCAGAATAGAAATCGAATTTGACGATCCGCAATATATCTACAAACGGACTTTCCATCTTCCTGTGTTTACCAATGATTTCGATGTGAAGTTTTTCCCCGAAGGTGGTGCCCTGCTCAGCATTCCCCATCAGAATGTCGCTTTCAAAGTGCAGGGAGCAGACGGCTTTTCTAAAGAAGTCGAAGGTTTCTTGTTCAACTCCAAAGGAGACACGCTTACCAATTTCCGGTCGGAACACAACGGTATGGGTATCTTTACGATGAATCCTGTCGATAATGAGACTTATTATGTTACGGTAAGAACCAATGACAGTATTACCAAGCGATTTGACCTTCCTGTCATAGAACCGAAAGGAATTTCCATCGCCATGTCGCACTATAAACAGGAGATTCGCTACGAAATCCAAAAGACAAAAGCGACCGAATGGCCTCAGAAACTATTCCTGCTTGCACATACCCGTGGCAAACTGGCCATTTTACAACCCATCAATCCGAAAAGAACTTTCGGAAAGATGAATGACAGCCTGTTTACGGAAGGGATCACTCACTTCATGCTGATTGATGAACAAGGAAATGCACTTAGCGAACGGTTGATTTTCGTTCCGGACCATAAGCCGAATCAATGGCAAATCACTACAGACCAACCGACGTATGGAAAAAGAGAGAAGGTATCTTTGCAGATCGCTGCCAAAGACAACGAAGGTAACCCGGTAGAAGGAACCTTCTCTGTCAGCATCACCGACCGGAAAAGTATTCAGCCCGACTCTCTCGCCGATAATATCCTGTCCAATCTCCTGCTGACTTCGGATCTGAAAGGATATGTGGAAGACCCCGCATACTATTTTCTGAATCAGGACGCCCGGACGCTCCGTTCCATCGACTATCTGATGATGACACATGGCTGGCGCAGGCATAAAATGGAAAATGTTCTCCGCACTCCTTCGCTGAATTTCACAAATTATATAGAAAAAGGACAAACCATCAGCGGACGAATCATGGGCTTCTTCGGAGCAAACGTAAAGAAAGGTCCCATCTGTGTACTGGCTCCCAAATACAATATCATAGCCACCACCGAAACAGACGAAAAAGGTCAGTTCATCGTCAATACCTCATTCAGAGACAGCACGACATTCCTTGTTCAGGCACGCACCAAGAAAGGATTTGCCGGTGTAGATATTCTTATGGACCCTCCCCAGTACCCGGTCGCTACACATAAAGCCCCTTATTTTAACGGAGCAGCTACCTTTATGGAAGATTATCTGATGAATACCCGTGACCAGTATTACATGGAAGGGGGAATGCGTGTGTACAATCTGAAAGAAGTGACAGTTACAGCGAAGCGGGAACGTCCAAGTTCTAAAAGTATCTATACGGGAGGTATCAACACCTATACTGTAGAAGAAGACAGGCTGCAAGGATACGGTCAGACAGCTTTTGATGCAGCCAGCAGACTACCCAGCGTTACAATCACGAACGGAAGTGAGATACATATCCGCAACAATTCCGAACCGGCAATCATTGTTATCGATGATATTGTGTATGAAGATGCTTCCGATATTTTGAAGGATATTCAAGTCAGTGATATGTCCAGTATCAGCCTGCTTCGAGGAGCAGATGCCGTCATACTGGGTCCCCGTGCTTCCGGAGGTGCCGTTGTCATCACTCTGAAAGACCCTAGAAATCTTCCGGCCAGACCAGCGCAGGGAATTATCACTTATACGCCGCTGGGATACAGTGAGTCCGTAGAATTCTATCACCCTACCTATGATACTCCCGAGAAAAAGAACGCTCAGCGTTCGGACTTCCGGAGTACCGTTTACTGGAATCCGGAATTACGGTTAGACGCCGAAGGCAAAGCGACCATAGAATACTATACACCAGACAGCACAGCTCCCGAAGATATCATTATCGAGGGCGTGGACAAGAATGGAAAGGTATGTCGCATCCTACAGACCATTAATAAGTAGCTTTTCTCAATGCTTCTTCAAACTTTTGTGTAGTTCAAATTTGAGTTCTGCTTCCTATTAAATAATCAGATAAAAACATCCGAACAACCCATTGAGTCAAAATTATTTTGTATTTTTGCCGTCATTAAAGAATAAAGCTATGCCGGACTATGATTTAATCACCATATTAGGGCCAACAGCCTCAGGGAAAACTCCTTTTGCTGCAGCATTAGCCCATGAACTGAATACAGAAATTATCAGTGCCGACTCTCGTCAGATCTATCGGGGAATGGACCTCGGTACGGGCAAGGACTTGGCAGATTATACAGTCGACGGACATCCAATTCCTTATCACTTGATTGATATCGCCGATCCCGGATATAAATACAATGTTTTCGAATATCAGCGAGATTTCCTGATTTCTTACGAATCCATCAAACAAAAAGGCTGTCTGCCCGTTTTATGTGGAGGGACAGGTATGTATCTGGAATCGGTACTGAAAGGCTATAAGCTGATGCCGGTACCGGAAAATCCGGAGTTACGTGCCCGTCTGGCTAATCACTCTCTCGAAGAACTGACCGAAATCCTGAAGCAATATAAAACATTGCACAACTCTACGGATGTGGATACCGTGAAACGTGCGATCCGTGCGATAGAAATTGAGGAGTATTATGCCGTGCATCCGGTTCCCGAACGGGAGTTTCCGAAATTGAACAGCCTCATCATCGGAGTAGATATCGATCGGGAACTGCGTCGCGAAAAGATTACCCGACGGTTGAAACAACGGCTGGACGAAGGAATGGTGGACGAAGTAAGGCGATTGACAGAACAAGGTATTTCACCGGACGACTTGATTTATTACGGACTGGAATACAAATTCCTGACGTTATACGTCATAGGCAAACTGACTTACGAAGAGATGTTCACTGAGCTGGAGACGGCCATCCATCAGTTCGCCAAACGTCAGATGACTTGGTTCCGCGGCATGGAACGTCGGGGATTTACCATCCACTGGGTTAGTGCAGAGCTGCCTATGGAAGAAAAGATAGCCTTTGTGATAGAAAAACTGCGAGGGAATTAGTATCTTTGCCAGTCATTTACGAATGGTCTGTGAAAGATAAAGAATGCGATTGTTAATACAGTTAGGATAGAAATACGGTTATGAGTGTAGAACCTGGAAAATGGGGAGTGATCTACAACCCCAAAGCAGGTACCCGAAAGGTACAGAAACGATGGAAAGAAATCAAGGAGTACATGGACAGCAAAGGTGTCAACTATGACTATGTACAATCCGAAGGTTTCGGTTCGGTAGAACGTCTTGCCAAAATTCTGGCGAACAACGGCTATCGCACCATTGTCATCGTAGGTGGCGACGGTGCGCTGAACGATGCCATCAACGGTATCATGCTCTCTGATGCCGAAGACAAAGAGAACATCGCCCTCGGCATGATCCCGAACGGTATCGGAAATGACTTTGCCAAATACTGGGGACTCAGTACCGAATACAAACCTGCCGTAGACTGTATCATCAACCACCGTCTCAAGAAAATAGACGTAGGCTTTTGCAACTTCTACGACGGCAAGGAACACCAACGCCGTTATTTCCTCAACGCAGTCAACATCGGCCTAGGCGCAAGGATTGTGAAAATCACCGACCAGACCAAACGCTTCTGGGGGGTGAAATTCCTGTCGTACGTTGCCGCCCTCTTCTCGCTGATATTCGAACGCAAACTATACCGGATGCACCTTCGTATCAATGACGAGCACATCCGCGGGCGCATCATGACCGTATGTGTAGGAAGCGCCTGGGGCTGGGGACAGACTCCGAGTGCCGTACCCTACAACGGCTGGCTGGATGTATCCGTCATCTACCGTCCGGAATTCCTGCAAATCATTTCGGGATTGTGGATGCTGATTCAGGGAAGAATCCTGAACCATAAGATGGTGAAAAGCTATCGGACAAGAAAAGTGAAAGTGCTCCGCGCACAAAATGCTTCCGTCGATCTGGACGGTCGTTTGCTGGCAAGACATTTCCCGTTGGAGATAGGTGTATTATCAGAAAAGACGACCCTGATTATTCCGAATTAGCCAACAGAACCGATCTTCTGGCAAAAAGCAGCCCCTCACTCATGAAACTATAAATAAGTAATTAGTAACTTGTAATTAATAAAATGATCGAACTTAAGAACAATCCTGCCGGTAACTTCTTTCTGCTGGCCGGTCCATGTGTAATAGAAGGTGAAGAGATGGCAATGCGCATCGCTGAGCGCGTGGTCGGAATCACTGAAAAATTACAGATTCCTTATGTATTCAAAGGTTCTTACCGCAAGGCAAACCGTTCGCGTCTTGATTCATTCACAGGTATCGGTGACGAGAAGGCACTCAAAGTGCTGAAAAAGGTACATGATACTTTCGGAGTCCCCACAGTGACGGATATCCATTCGGCCAACGAGGCTGAGATGGCTGCCGAATACGTAGACATTCTCCAGATTCCGGCTTTCCTTTGCCGTCAAACGGATTTGCTGGTTGCCGCTGCAAAAACGGGCAAGACGATTAACATCAAGAAAGGACAGTTCCTCTCTCCGCTCGCCATGCAGTTTGCCGCTGACAAAGTGGTGGAAGCAGGTAACAAGAACGTGATGCTGACCGAACGCGGAACAACCTTCGGTTATCAGGACCTTGTAGTAGACTACCGGGGGATTCCTGAAATGCAAACGTTCGGTTATCCGGTCATACTGGATGTCACCCATTCATTGCAGCAACCCAACCAGACCAGCGGAGTGACCGGTGGTATGCCCCAACTGATCGAAACCGTAGCCAAAGCCGGCATCGCCGTAGGAGCCGACGGTATCTTTATCGAAACACACGAAACCCCCGCCGTAGCCAAGAGCGACGGAGCAAACATGTTGAAGCTGGACCTTCTGGAAGGACTATTAACTAAATTAGTCAGAATACGGGAAGCAATCAAATAACTCTTTTTTCTGCCCGTTTGTGATTATACACAAAAGAATACGACAGATATTTCAGACAACTTTTTTATAAACTAAATAGAACATGAAACATTTATTACGTGGATTTTTTATTGCAGTTCTCTTTATATGCTGCAACTTCCAACTCGTGCTTGCACAACCTATGCAAACATTGCCCGTGGACAAAAATGTCCGCATAGGTAAACTTGACAACGGGCTTACTTATTACATCCGACACAACGCACTCCCAGAAAAACGCGTCGAATTTCACATTGCACAGAAAGTGGGTTCCATCCTTGAAGAACCGCAACAGCGTGGTCTGGCTCACTTCCTTGAACACATGGCTTTCAACGGAACAAAAAACTTCCCGGGTGATGAAACCGGACTGGGCATCGTGCCTTGGTGTGAGACTAAAGGTATCAAGTTCGGAACAAACCTGAATGCATATACCAGTATCGACAAAACAGTATACCGAATCAGCAACGTACCTACCGACAACGTCAGTGTAGTAGACTCTTGTCTGCTGATCCTGCATGACTGGTCAAGCGCCATCAACCTTGCCGACAAGGAAATCGACAAAGAACGTGGTGTGATCCGTGAAGAATGGAGAAGCCGCAACAGTGGTATGCAGCGCATCATGACCAATGCCCTGCCTGTCATGTATCCGGATTCCAAATATGCAGACTGTATGCCAATCGGAAGCCTCGATGTAATCAACAATTTCCCTTATCAGGACATCCGTGACTACTATGCGAAATGGTACCGTCCGGACCTGCAAGGTATCATGATTGTCGGCGACATCAATGTAGATGAAATGGAAGCAAAGCTGAAAAAGGTATTTGCAGACGTAAAAGCTCCGGTGAATCCGGCTGAACGTATCTACTATCCGGTAGCAAACAATCAGGAACCGCAAATCTTCATCGGTACGGACAAAGAAATCGAAACTCCTTCCATCAGCTTCTTCTTCAAGAGCGAAGCCTTCCCGGATTCGCTGAAGAATACAATCAACTATTACGGCATTCAATACATGATTAGCATGGGAGTTACAATGCTGAACAGCCGTTTGGCAGAAATCCGTCAGCAAGCGAATCCTCCTTTTACAGGTGCAAGTGCAGGTTATGGCGACTTCTTCGTAGCCAAGACCAAAAATGCTTTCGGAGTAGACGCCAGCAGCAAAATCGATGGTATCGAACTGGCCATGAAAACGATTCTCGAAGAAACTGAACGCGCACGCCGCTTCGGATTCACCGAAACTGAATATGACCGTGCCCGTGCCAACTATCTTCAACGCGTAGAATCTGCTTACAATGAACGCGAAAAGATGAAAAACGACACTTATGTCAACGAATACATCAGCAACTTCCTTGACAACGAACCGATGCCGGGCATTGAATACGAATACGCTATGATGAATCAGCTGGCTCCGAACATTCCGGTAGCGGCTATCAATCAAGTGATGCAACAGCTGATCACTGACAACAATCAGGTAGTACTGTTGGCAGGTCCGGAGAAGGAAGGTGTAAAATACCCGACGAAAGAAGAAATCGCTGCTTTGCTGAAACAAATGAAATCTTTCGATCTGAAGCCTTACGAAGACAAAGTTTCTAACGAACCATTGCTGAAAGAAGAGCCGAAAGGCGGAAAGATAGTTTCTGAAAAAACCGGAGATATTTACGGAACAACAAAACTTGTTCTGTCCAACGGTGTGAAAGTATATATCAAAACAACTGACTACAAAGCTGACCAGATTCTGATGAAAGGTACCAGCCTTGGTGGTAGCAGCCAGTTCCCCGACAAAGAGATTCTGAATATCTCTCAAATCAACAGCGTAGCAATGGTTGGTGGTATCGGTAACTTCAGCAAAGTAGACCTGAGTAAAGCACTTGCAGGCAAACGTGCTTCTGTAGGAGCCGGTGTGAGCGCGACAACAGAAACGGTTTCCGGCAGTTGTTCTCCGAAGGACTTTGAAACAATGATGCAGCTGACTTATCTGACTTTCACTGCTCCCCGCAAAGACAACGAAGCATTCGAATCTTACAAGAACCGCATGAAAGCAGAATTGCAGAATGCTGACGCTAATCCGATGACCGCATTCAGTGATACAGTCTCTTATGCATTGTATGGCAATCACCCACGTTCTTTCAGCATGAAAGAAAACATGGTGGACAAGATCGACTATGACCGTGTAATGGAAATGTACAAAGACCGTTTCAAAGATGCGAGCGACTTTACATTCTACTTTGTAGGAAACATTGATGTTGAGAAAATGAAACCGATGATCGCCAAATATCTGGGTGGTCTGCCATCTATCAATCGCAAAGAGACTTTCAAAGATACGAAGATGGAAATCCGTAAGGGTCAATACAAGAACGAGTTTGCCAAGAAACAAGAAACACCGATGGCAACCATCATGTTCCTGTTCAACGGTACTTGCAAATATGATTTACGCAACAACCTTACTCTCAGCATCCTCGATCAGGCATTGGATATGGTTTACACCGCAGAAATCCGTGAAAAAGAAGGCGGTACTTATGGCGTAAGCTGCAGCGGAAGCCTCACCAAATATCCGAAAGAACAACTCGTGCTTCAGATTGTATTCCAGACCGATCCGGCCAAGAAAGACAAACTGTCGGGCATCGTCATCGAACAGTTGGAAAAAATGGCCAAAGAAGGTCCGTCTGCCGAACACATGCAGAAGATCAAAGAGTATATGCTGAAAAAATACAAAGACGCTCAAAAGGAAAACGGCTACTGGCTGGGCAATCTGGATGAGTATTTCTACACAGGTATTGATTATACAAAAGACTATGAAACGTTGGTCAACAGCATCACAGCAAAAGATGTACAGGAATTCCTTGCCAAGCTGATGAAACAGAACAACGAAATCCAAGTCATCATGACCGTACCTGAAGAAGAAGCTAAATAAACTTTTATAGCATACCAACAGTATGATGATATTTAACGAATTACGCAAACATGGACGGCTCGCCTCCAAACGGCATCCGATGTATGAAAAGAACAAAGTTGCCAAAATATTCGGATATATCGGGGTTGCTTTCTGGGCAGGATACCTGATATTCTTCGGTACAACGTTTGCATTCGGTTTTGCAGATATGGTTCCCAACCGGGAACCATATCATGTAATGAATGCCGTTGCCCTGATATTTATTCTGGCACTTGACTTCCTCTTGCGTATTCCGTTCCAAAAAACACCGACGCAGGAGGTAAAACCTTACCTCCTGTTACCGGTTAAACGAAATCGGATCATCGATTTCCTGCTTATCCGTTCGGGACTTAGTCTGTTCAACCTGTTCTGGTTGTTTATGTTCGTCCCCTTTTCCTTCATTACCATTACCAAATATTTCGGTATTTCAGGTGTACTCACCTATCTCATAGGCATCTGGCTTTTGATCGTTGCCAACAATTACTGGTACCTGTTATGTCGCACACTAATCAATGAACGTATTTGGTGGGTGCTGCTCCCTGTCGCTTTCTACGGTGGGCTGGGCTGCCTTGCCTTTATTCCCGAAGACAGTCCCCTGTTCTACTTCTTTATGGACCTGGGAGACGGATATATCAACGGGAATATTCTCTGTTTCCTCGGTACCATCCTTGTCATAGCCATTTTATGGCTGATTAACCGCAAAATCATGTCCGGCCTCATCTACGCTGAATTGGCAAAAGTAGATGACACCCGCATCAAGCATGTTTCAGAATACAAATTCTTCGAGCGATACGGAGAAGTTGGTGAATATATGCGGTTGGAATTAAAAATGCTTTTGCGCAACCGGCGTTGCAAAGGTGCATTGCGCAATGTTCTCCTTGTAGTCATCGCCTTCTCCTGCATACTTAGCTTTTCAAGCCTTTATGACACGAGCACCATGACTACCTTTATCTGTGTTTACAACTTTGCCGTATTCGGCATGATCATCCTTTCGCAGCTCATGTCTTTCGAAGGCAATTACATTGACGGACTAATGTCCCGCAAAGAATCCATCATGAGTCTGCTGAAAGCAAAATATTATATCTATACTATCGGCGAGATCGTCCCATTTGTCCTGATGATTCCCGCCATTATAATGGATAAAGTTCCCTTACTGGGTATCTTTGCCTGGTTCTTCTATACCACCGGTTTTATCTATTTTTGTTTCTTCCAACTGGCTGTTTACAATAAGCAGACCGTAGCACTGAACGAGAAAGTGACAAGCCGCCAGACCAACAGTGCCATACAAATGGTTGTCAACTTCGGAGCTTTCGGTATCCCATTGATCCTGTATTCTGTGTTGAATGCATTTCTGGGTGAAACGGCCGCCTACTCTATCCTGCTCGCCATCGGGCTTGGATTCACACTGACTTCTCCGCTTTGGATCAGAAACGTCTATAATCGTTTCATGAAACGGAGATACGAGAATATGGAAGGCTTCAGAGACAGCCGCCAATAAGAGATTTACGATTGAACCGATTAGTCATTTACGATAAAAATACCAAGACAATGATAAGCATCAATAATCTTCAAAAGAAATTCGGCGAAAAGATAGCCGTAAACATAGATCACTATGAAATCAATCAAGGCGATATGCTCGGATTGGTAGGAAACAACGGTGCCGGTAAAACAACACTTTTCCGGTTGATGCTCGACTTACTGAAAGCGGATAATGGGAATGTCGTTATCAATGACATTGACGTCAGTCAAAGTGAAGACTGGAAAAACTTCACAGGTGCTTTCATTGACGATGGATTTCTGATAGACTACCTTACCCCGGAAGAGTATTTCTACTTTATCGGGAAAATGTACGGACTGAAAAAAGAAGAGGTGGACGAACGCCTTCTGCCGTTCGAACGTCTGATGAGCGGAGAAGTGATCGGACAAAAGAAACTGATCCGTAACTACTCAGCCGGTAATAAACAGAAAATCGGCATCATCTCCGCTATGCTTCATTATCCTCAGTTGCTGATACTCGACGAACCGTTCAATTTCCTCGATCCCAGTTCGCAATCCATTATCAAACATATGCTCAAAAAGTATAGCGAAGAGCATAATGCAACTGTAATCATTTCCAGCCACAATCTGAATCATACGATAGATGTATGTCCGCGTATTGCCCTGCTGGAGAATGGCGTCATCATCCGGGATATTATGAATGAGAATAATTCTGCTGAAAAAGAACTGGAAGACTACTTCAATGTAGAAGAATAAAGTTACTTATAATTTTACGATATACGAAAAGAAAGATAGCCGATGAGAGTGAACTTCAAACTTATCTTCATACTGACAGGACTGACCCTTGTCCTTAGTTCCTGCCGCACGTCTGCTCCCCGTCTGGATTACCAGGCACTGGCACGCGCCTCCATCCTGCTGGGCGTGGACATCAATATGGAAGATAACCACAAGCTCTATCTGGAATCAGCCGAATGGATTGGTGTTCCTTATCGTGGAGGCGGCGATTCAAAACGCGGTACCGACTGTTCGGGACTCACCTACCAGATATACCGGAAAGTATACCGTACTCAGGTTCCGCGAAATACCGAAGACCTGAGAAAAGAAAGTACCAAAGTCGCCAAACGGAATTTGCGAGAAGGCGATCTGGTATTCTTCAGCAGTAGCCGTTCCCGAAAAAAGGTAGCTCACGTAGGTATCTATCTCAAAAATGGGAAATTCATTCATGCCAGTACCAGCAAAGGAGTGATTGTCAGTCGACTGAGCGAAGACTATTACACCAGACACTGGATATCCGGAGGAAGAATTCGCTGATTATCAACTTAAAAGCATATAGAATCATGAAATCGTTTATTGGAGCAGTCATATTTATCTGCGTAGCTTTAAGCGCAAACGCACAGCTTTTATGGAAAGTATCTGGTAACGGACTTAGCAGCCCTTCATACATTATGGGGACTCACCATCTCGCTCCGTTGAGTGTCAAAGACGGCATCGCCGGACTACAGAAAGCGATGGATGAAGCACAACAGGTATATGGAGAACTGAAAATGTCGGATATCCAGTCTCCGGCCACCATCCAGAAGATGCAGAAAATGATGATGATCGAAAGCGATACGACTCTGACTACCCTCCTCTCACCGGAAGATTACGAAACCGCTAATAAATTCTGCAAGGAGAACCTGATGATGGACCTCAACATGGCACCCAAAATCAAACCGGCTTTCTTACTGAACAACATAGCAGTAGTGGCGTACATCAAGCACATCGGAAACTATAATCCGCAAGAACAGCTCGATACTTATTTCCAGACTCAGGCAACGCAAAAAGGGAAAAAAGTGGATGGACTGGAAACTCCGGATTTCCAGTTTAACCTGCTATACAATGGAATTTCCCTGCAACGTCAGGCCCAACTGCTCATGTGCACCCTCAATAACATCGACAAAGAGGTGGAAAGCCTCAAAAGACTGACAGATGCCTATATGAAACAGGATTTGGAAACCATGCTGAAAATCAACGAAGAGCGCAAAGGAAATCAATGTGATGCACTTCCCGCAGAAGAAAACGCCCTAATTTACGACCGCAATAAAACATGGGCACAGAAACTACCGGCTATCATGAAAACCGCTCCTACCTTTGTTGCAGTCGGCGCTTTGCACCTACCGGGTGATAAAGGCTTATTAAACTTACTGAAAAAACAGGGATATACAGTAGAAGCAGTAAAATGATGAATTATAAAACTTATTTATTCGATTTCGACTATACACTAGCCGATTCATCACGGGGTATCGTTACTTGTTTCAGAAATGTACTTAATCGTCACCAATATACGAATGTCACCGACGAAGCGATCAAACGTACCATTGGTAAAACACTGGAAGAATCTTTCAGCATACTGACCGGAGTCACCGACTGGGAACAGCTCACCGCTTTTCGACAAGAATACAGACTGGAAGCGGATGTTCACATGAACGTGAATACCCGCCTTTTTCCTGATACACTCTCTACTCTGAAAGAACTAAAAGAGCGAGGTGCCCGCATCGGCATTATCTCTACTAAATACCGTTTCCGTATACTTAGTTTTCTGGATGAGTATCTGCCGGAAAACTTTCTCGACATAGTGGTAGGCGGAGAAGATGTACAAACTGCCAAGCCTTCACCGGAAGGAGTAAAATTCGCTCTCGAACACCTGGGCAGTACTCCGCAAGAAACCTTATACATCGGAGACAGTACTGTAGATGCCGAAACAGCACAAAATGCGGGAGTAGATTTTGCAGGTGTCCTTAATGGAATGACTACTGTTGACGAACTCAGAGCATATCCGCACCGGTTTATTATGGAGAACTTGTGATTAAAGACCACCCGCCGGAGCTAACTTATACATTATATATAAGATGTACGCAATTGTAGAAATTAACGGTCAGCAATTTAAAGCAGAAGCTGGTCAGAAACTGTTCGTTCACCACATTGAAGGTGCTGAAAACGGTTCAACTGTAGAATTTGAAAAAGTTCTTTTGGTAGACAAAGACGGAAACGTAACTGTAGGTGCTCCGACTGTAGAAGGTGCTAAAGTTGTTTGCCAGGTTATTTCAAACTTGGTTAAAGGTGACAAAGTTCTTGTATTCCACAAGAAAAGAAGAAAAGGTTACAGAAAACTGAACGGTCACCGTCAGCAGTTCACAGAGTTAACAATCACAGAAGTAGTAGCTTAATCATTTAAAAAGTAAGAAGAAATGGCACATAAAAAAGGTGTCGGTAGTTCTAAGAACGGCCGCGAATCACATAGCAAAAGATTAGGCGTTAAGATATTTGGTGGTGAAGCTTGCAAAGCAGGTAATATTATCATTCGTCAAAGAGGTACTGAATTCCATCCGGGTGAAAACATCGGAATGGGTAAAGACCACACTCTTTTCGCTTTAGTAGATGGTACAGTTAAATTTAAAGTAGGTAGAGAAGACAGAAGATATGTTTCTATCATCCCTGCTGAAGCAACAGAAGCATAACCTGTACAACTGAAAATATTCAAGAAAAGGAGATGTAATCCAAAGGATTGCTTCTCCTTTCTTTTTTTATGCAGATTTTCATTGCTCGCTTATTCGTTTTTTCTTTATCTTTGTAGCCTTAATAAAGAAAGTTCATAAAAAGTATAGATATGCTTACCATTAAACAAATTACAGAAAATACAGAAGCGGTACTCCGCGGACTGGAAAAGAAGCATTTCAAGAATGCAAAAGAGACGATTGATGAAGTCATCGCCCTCAACGACAAGAGACGTACTACGCAAAACCTATTAGATAAGAACCTGGCAGAGGTTAATTCACTTTCCCGCACGATCGGTCAGCTGATGAAAGAAGGAAAGAAAGAAGAAGCCGAAGCTGCACGTGCACGTGTTGCCGAACTGAAAGAAAGCAACAAAGCGCTGGACGCTACCATGACACAGGCTGCTACAGATATGCAGAATGTACTTTATACGATCCCTAACATTCCTTATGACAGCGTACCCGAAGGCGTAGGTGCCGAAGACAATGTCGTAGAAAAAATGGGAGGCATGGAAACAGAACTTCCCAAAGATGCACTGCCTCACTGGGAACTGGCTAAAAAATACGATTTAATCGATTTCGATCTTGGTGTAAAGATTACAGGTGCAGGTTTCCCCGTATACAAAGGAAAAGGTGCCCAACTGCAACGTGCCCTGATCAACTTCTTCCTGGACGAAGCACGCAAATCCGGATACACAGAAATCATGCCGCCGACAGTAGTCAATGCCGCTTCCGGTTATGGCACAGGACAGCTTCCCGACAAAGAAGGACAGATGTATCATTGCGAAGTAGATGATCTCTACCTGATCCCGACAGCCGAAGTACCTGTCACTAACATCTACCGTGATGTTATCCTGGAAGAAAAACAGTTGCCGATTATGAACTGCGCATACACACAGTGTTTCCGCCGTGAAGCCGGTTCTTACGGTAAAGACGTACGCGGTCTGAACCGCCTGCATGAATTCTCCAAAGTAGAATTGGTACGTATCGACAAACCGGAACATTCTAAAGAATCTCACCAGCAAATGCTTGACCACGTAGAAGGCCTGTTGCAGAAACTGGAACTTCCATACCGCATACTCCGCCTGTGTGGTGGTGATATGAGCTTTACCGCTGCACTTTGTTTCGACTTCGAAGTATACTCCGAAGCACAGAAACGCTGGCTGGAAGTAAGTTCAGTATCCAACTTTGACACTTACCAGGCCAACCGACTGAAATGCCGTTACCGTAGCGCAGAAAAGAAAACAGAACTCTGCCATACATTAAATGGATCAGCACTGGCACTACCACGTATCGTCGCCGCTTTATTGGAAAACAATCAAACCCCCGAAGGAATTAGAATTCCTAAAGCATTGGTTCCATACTGCGGTTTCGAAATGATAGACTAAGAAACTTTCTACTCCTGTAAGAATGAGACATCTCTGCCCCTTACAGGAGTTTCCTTTATTAACCTTTAACACATTTACCCCCATGACAAAAAACACAAAAAGTTTTGCATTGCCATTGGCATTCATTGGCGTCATGTTCTTTTCACTGGGCTTCGCCCTTGGTATCAACTCAGTATTAGTCCCCGTATTGAAGGGATCGCTGGAAATCAGTTCGGCGGAATCATATCTGATTATCGCTGCCACTTTCATCCCGTTTCTTATTTTTGGTTATCCGGCAGGACTTACGATTAAAAAGATCGGATACAAACGGACGATGGTTCTGTCATTCCTTATGTTTGCCATAGCCTTCGGACTTTTCATACCATCGGCAAGCTATGAAAGTTTTCCTCTGTTTTTATTGGCTTCCTTTATCAGCGGAACTGCCAACGCTTATCTGCAAGCTGCCGTAAACCCGTATATCACAATTCTGGGACCGATAGACAGCGCCGCCAAACGTATCAGCATTATGGGTATATGCAATAAACTCGCATGGCCGATTCCACCTTTATTCCTGGCTTTCCTTATCGGAAAAGAAGTGACCGACATTACGGTAGCTGACCTGTTTCTGCCGTTCTACGTTATTATCGCCGCATTCATCGCATTAGGAATTATCGCATATATAGCCCCGCTACCGGAAGTCAAAGCCGTCGGCGAAGACGACAGCGAAGAGGCAGCCGAAGCCTGTCCTTACGCTGCAAAGAAAACTTCCATCTGGCAATTCCCGCATTTATTATTAGGCTGTCTTGCTCTCTTCTTATATGTAGGTGTAGAAACCGTATCACTGGGTACATTAGTAGATTATGCCACCAGCCTTCATTTGGAAAATGCAGCAATGTATGCCTGGATTGCTCCGATAGGCATTGTGATCGGTTACATCTGCGGCATCATCTTCATCCCTAAATATATGAGCCAGGCTACAGCACTGAAGATTTGTTCGGTTCTGGCTATCATCGGTTCCGTACTGGTAGTACTTACACCTGCCGATATATCCATCTATTTCATCTCATTTATGGCATTGGGATGTTCTTTAATGTGGCCTGCCCTGTGGCCTTTGGCTATGGCAGATTTAGGAAAGTTCACCAAATCCGGTTCATCTCTTCTGATCATGGCAATGGCAGGCGGTGCTGTTATTCCTACCTTATTCGGCTATCTGAAAGACATTTCCGATATTCAGAAAGCATATTGGATTTGCCTTCCCTGCTTCCTGTTTATTCTATATTATGGGGTAGCCGGATATAAAATCAGAACGAAATAAATAAAGATATTCACATGGATATGGAAAGTCACTCATCAAAAGAGTGACTTTTCTTTTTATATTTCGTAAATAAGCCGTATCTTTGCCGAAATTTATAACATTCTGATAGCAGTTACGTAATAATACCAACAAATTAATTAGATAATGAACAAAATCATTAGCAAAGAACGCTTTTCTGAGAAAGTGTTTAAACTTGAAATTGAAGCTCCTTTAATTGCTAAATCCCGCAAAGCCGGCCACTTCGTCATTGTACGTGTAGGCGACAAGGGAGAACGTATGCCTCTGACGATTGCCGGTTCTGATTTGAAGAAAGGCACCATCACTCTGGTGATACAGGAAGTCGGGCTCTCCTCTACCCGTCTTTGTGAATTGAACGAAGGTGATTATATCACTGACGTAGTAGGTCCGCTCGGACAAGCTACTCATATTGAGAATTTCGGAACAGTTGTTTGTGCTGGTGGTGGTGTAGGTGTTGCTCCGATGCTTCCTATCGTGCAGGCTTTGAAAGCTGCCGGAAACAGGGTGATCACTGTATTGGCAGGACGTAACAAAGACCTTATCATTCTGGAAAAAGAAATGCGCGAAAGCTCCGATGAGGTGATTATCATGACAGACGACGGCTCTTACGGGCGTAAAGGTCTGGTAACTGAAGGCGTGGAAGAAGTCATTAAACGTGAAAAGGTGGATAAATGCTTCGCCATCGGCCCTGCTATCATGATGAAGTTCGTTTGTCTGCTGACAAAGAAATATGAGATTCCGACCGACGTTTCATTAAATACCATCATGGTAGACGGAACCGGCATGTGTGGTGCATGCCGTATCACGGTAGGAGGAAAAACGAAGTTCGTTTGTGTTGACGGTCCCGAATTCGACGGTCATCAGGTGGACTTTGATGAAATGTTGAAACGTATGGGTGCGTTCAAAAAGATTGAGCGTGAAGAGATGAACAAACTCCAGCCCGAATGTGAAGCAACGAAAGAGATAGATGAGAAAAGCCGCAACGCAGCCTGGAGACAGGAACTGCGCAAATCGATGAAACCGAAAGAACGTACAGCTATTCCACGTGTCGAAATGAATGAACTCGATGCCGAATACCGTTCACATAGCCGCAAGGAAGAAGTAAACCAGGGTCTGACCGCCGAACAAGCAGTTACAGAAGCCAAGCGTTGTCTGGACTGTGCTAACCCTGGATGTATGGAAGGGTGTCCGGTAGGTATCGACATTCCGCGCTTCATTAAGAACATCGAACGTGGCGAATTCCTCGAAGCAGCCAAAACACTGAAAGAAACAAGTGCGCTTCCGGCTGTATGCGGCCGTGTCTGCCCACAGGAAAAGCAATGTGAATCTAAATGTATACACTTGAAGATGAATGAAAAACCGGTAGCTATCGGTTATCTGGAACGCTTCGCTGCCGACTTCGAACGTGAAAGCGGACAGATTTCAGTACCTGTCATTGCCGAAAAGAACGGCATCAAAGTAGCGGTGATCGGTTCGGGTCCTGCCGGATTATCATTCGCAGGTGATATGGCAAAATACGGTTATGATGTAACAGTATTCGAGGCACTCCACGAAATCGGTGGTGTATTAAAATATGGTATTCCGGAATTCCGTCTGCCAAACAAGATTGTAGATGTAGAAATAGACAATCTCGTTCAAATGGGCGTTACTTTCATCAAAGACTGCATCGTAGGAAAAACAATCAGTGTGGAAGATTTGAAGGAAGAAGGTTTTAAAGGAATATTTGTCGCTTCCGGTGCCGGTCTGCCTAACTTTATGAATATACCGGGCGAAAACTCGATCAATATCATGTCTTCCAACGAATACCTCACCCGTGTCAACCTAATGGATGCTGCGAGCGAAGACTCTGACACTCCGGTAGCTTTCGGCAAGAATGTGGCTGTCATCGGTGGTGGTAATACTGCTATGGACTCTGTCCGTACAGCCAAACGCCTGGGTGCTGAACGTGCTATGATCATCTACCGCCGTTCGGAAGAAGAAATGCCTGCACGTATCGAAGAAGTGAAGCATGCCAAAGAAGAAGGAGTCGAATTCCTGACATTGCACAATCCGATTGAATATATTGCCGACGAACAAGGTTGCGTGAAACAGGTCATTCTCCAGAAGATGGAATTGGGAGAGCCGGATGCTTCCGGACGTCGCAGCCCTGTAGCCATTCCCGGAGCTACGGAAACAATCGATATCGATCTGGCCATCGTCAGTGTCGGTGTATCTCCGAACCCGATTGTTCCGAGTTCCATTAAAGGACTGGAATTAGGACGCAAAGGAACCATTGCCGTAGATGACAACATGGAATCATCTATTCCGATGATCTATGCCGGCGGAGACATTGTGCGTGGAGGAGCTACCGTAATCCTTGCCATGGGAGATGGCCGTAAAGCCGCTGCTGCCATGAATGAACAACTGCAAAGCAAGTAAAAAGGACCACCTTATTATAACAGAAAGCCCCGTCTGCTGAATGCAAACGGGGCTTTCTTATCACAAGATACTTCTTACTTCACTACGCTATTCGTCGCAGGGTCCGGGAAAATCACGGTCGGTTTAAACGACTTCGCTTCCTCAAAATCCATCAATGCGTACGACATGATAATCACAATATCATCCGGTTGCACCTTGCGGGCGGCAGCACCGTTCAGACAAATCTTACCGGAACCGCGTTCACCTTTGATAATGTAGGTTTCAAAGCGTTCGCCATTGTTGTTATCAGCGATGTACACTTTTTCTCCCGGAATCATGTTGGCAGCATCCAGCAGGTCTTCGTCAATCGTGATACTACCCATGTAGTTCAAGTTTGCCTCTGTGACACGTGCACAATGAATTTTCGACTTCAACACTTCAATCATCATAAGGTTTCGTCTTTTTTTAATTTAGATTTCTTTATACTTGATATTATCAATCAGTCTGACCTCTCCGCAGAACACTGTGATACAGCCTACTACATACTGAGAATCCTCCCAACTGCTTACCTTTTGCAGCGTGTTTCCGTCAACGATTTCAAAATACTCCAAACGCAATCCCGGAGCAGCCTCTATCGCCTCTTCTACCATCTTCTGCGTCTCACTCACTGTGTGAGATGCTGCAAAGGTACGACTTTTAAATAATGTCTGAGAAATATTTAAAGCATTTTCACGTTCTTGTGCCGATAAACGTTTATTCCGACTGCTCAGAGCCAGTCCGTCTTCCTCACGAACGATAGGACAACCTACAATTTCCAGTTTATAATCCATCTGACGAACCATCTCCCGAATAATCGCCAGTTGCTGGAAATCTTTCTCTCCAAAATAAGCACGATCCGGTTGCACCGCGTCAAACAACTTGCTGACAATCTGGCAAACTCCGTTGAAATGCCCCGGACGGAAAGCCCCTTCCATCACCGTATCCAACGGAGCATAGCTGAATTCACGCGTATCCGGCTGCGGATACATCTCTTCTACTGAAGGAGCAAAGGCAAATGCTGCACCGCAATCTTCCAACAAGCGGCAGTCAGCATCCAGTGTACGCGGATACTTTGCTAAATCGTTTTTATCGTTAAACTGAGTGGGATTTACAAAAACACTCACTACTGTTACACCATTCTCACTTACGCTGCGCTTTACCAGTGATGCGTGTCCTGCATGTAAAGCACCCATTGTGGGTACCAGTCCTACCTTCTTACCCTGGGCTCTCAGTGCCGTCAATTCGGCCTGTAAGTCCTTGATAGTGTGTATTACTTTCATTTTTGTTAATTGGTTTATGTTTTGGTCGTTTGCAAAAACTCTGCAAAATAAACTAATATTTGCCACATAAAGAAAGAATATGGTATTTAAAGTTCCTTTTTTTTGCTATCTTTGCAGAATATTATAGTGAACTATTGTTATTATGACAAAGGCGAATAAAGTTTTATTTATTACTCAAGAGATTA
>PPYF01188121.1_pt1 | contig 59244 bp, 60 predicted proteins | sample 1559871 | NCBI WGS metagenome assembly PPYF01 (sample SAMN08240021, study PRJNA423297) | Human gut metagenome, whole genome shotgun sequencing project. | reverse complement strand
GACAGGAGTTGTCCATGAGCGAGCAGGCCATTCGTTTAACGCAGTACAGCCACGGAGCGGGTTGCGGTTGTAAAATTTCGCCCAAAGTGCTGGAGACCATCCTGCACAGCGAGCAAACGAAGTTTATCGACCCCAACCTGCTTGTTGGCAATGAAACTCGCGACGATGCTGCCGTTTACGACCTGGGTAACGGTACCTCGGTCATCAGCACCACCGATTTCTTTATGCCGATTGTCGACAATCCGTTCGACTTTGGCCGTATTGCGGCAACCAACGCCATCAGCGACATTTTCGCCATGGGCGGTAAGCCGATTATGGCGATTGCCATCCTCGGCTGGCCGATCGGCAAACTGGCTCCAGAGATTGCGCGCGAAGTGACCGAAGGCGGGCGCTTTGCCTGCAAACAGGCCGGTATCGCGCTGGCGGGCGGCCACTCTATCGACGCGCCGGAGCCGATTTTCGGCCTCGCGGTCACCGGAATTGTGCCTACCGAACGGGTGAAGAAGAACAGCACCGCGCAGGCGGGCTGCAAGCTGTTCCTGACCAAACCGCTCGGTATCGGCGTGCTGACCACCGCCGAGAAAAAATCGCTGCTCAAGCCTGAACATCAGGGGCTGGCGACGGAAGTGATGTGCCAGATGAACCTTGTGGGCTCGGCGTTTGCCAATATTGACGGCGTGAAGGCGATGACCGACGTCACCGGTTTTGGCCTGCTGGGTCACCTGAGCGAAATGTGCCAGGGCGCTGGCGTGCAGGCGCAGATTGATTTTGCCGCCGTACCGAAGCTGCCGGGCGTGGAAGAGTATATTGCCCAGGGCGCCGTTCCGGGCGGTACCGAGCGGAACTTTGCCAGCTACGGTCACCTGATGGGCGCGATGAGCGACGCCCAGCGCGCGCTACTGTGCGACCCGCAAACCTCCGGCGGCCTGCTGCTGGCGGTGACGCCGGACGCCGAAGCCGCCGTACAGGAGGCTGCCGCTGAGTTTGGTATCACGCTAACCGCTATCGGTGAACTGGTCACCGCGCGCGGCGGCCGTCCGATGGTCGAGCTGCGCTGACCCCATGCGGTTGTTTATTGCGGAAAAACCGAGTCTGGCCCGCGCCATTGCGGATGTACTGCCGAAGCCCCACCGCAAGGGCGACGGCTTTATCGAATGTGGCAACGGCCAGGTGGTGACCTGGTGTATTGGTCACCTGCTGGAGCAGGCGCAGCCGGACGTCTATGACAGCCGCTATGCGCGCTGGAATCTTCAGGATCTGCCGATCGTGCCGGAAAAGTGGCAGCTCCAGCCACGCCCATCGGTCACCAAACAGCTGAACGTCATCAAGCGTTTTCTTCATGAAGCCAGCGAAGTTATTCACGCCGGAGACCCCGATCGCGAAGGACAGCTGCTGGTGGATGAAGTGCTGGACTACCTGCAACTGTCGGCGGAAAAACGCCAGCAGGTGCAGCGCTGTTTGATAAACGACCTCAACCCGCAGGCGGTGGAGCGCGCGATTTCCCGTCTGCGTGCCAACAGCGAATTTATTCCGCTGTGCGTCTCGGCGCTGGCCCGCGCGCGTGCTGACTGGTTGTACGGGATCAATATGACCCGCGCCTATACGATTCTGGGGCGCAACGCCGGTTATCAGGGCGTGCTTTCCGTGGGGCGCGTGCAGACCCCGGTGTTGGGGCTGGTGGTGCGTCGCGACGAAGAGATTGAACACTTCGTCTCAAAGGACTTCTTTGAGGTGAAGGCCCACATCGTCACGCCGAAAGACGAACGGTTCACCGCCGTCTGGCAGCCGAGCGAAGCCTGTGAACCGCATCAGGATGAAGAAGGTCGCCTGCTGAACCGCGCGCTTGCGGAACACGTAGTGAAACGCATTACCGGGCAGCCCGCGCTGGTCACGGCCTATAACGACAAGCGCGACTCGGAACCCGCGCCGCTGCCGTTTTCGCTGTCGGCCTTACAGATTGAGGCGGCGAAGCGTTTTGGGCTTAGCGCGCAGAACGTACTGGATATCTGCCAGAAACTGTACGAAACCCACAAGGTGATTACCTATCCGCGCTCCGACAGCCGCTATCTGCCGGAAGAACATTTCGCGGGCCGTCACGCGGTGATCAACGCCATTGGCGTTCACGCCCCGGACCTGCTGCCGCAGCCGTTGGTCAACACTGACACCCGCAACCGCTGCTGGGACGACAAAAAGGTCGATGCCCACCACGCGATTATCCCAACCGCGCGCGCCAGCCACGTCAATCTCAACGACAACGAAGCGAAGGTGTATAACCTGATTGCGCGTCAGTATCTGATGCAGTTCTGCCCGGATGCGGTTTATCGCAAGTGCCAGATCGATCTGGATATCGCTAACGGTAAGTTTGTCGCCAAAGCGCGTTTCCTGGCGGAAGCGGGCTGGCGTACGCTGCTGGGGGCGAAAGAGCGTGATGAAGAAAACGACGGCACGCCGCTGCCGGTGGTGGCAAAAGCGGACGAACTGCTGTGCGAGAACGGCGAAGTCGTTGAGCGACAAACCCAGCCGCCGCGACACTTTACCGACGCCACGCTGCTGTCGGCAATGACCGGTATCGCCCGCTTTGTGCAGGATAAAGATCTGAAAAAAATCCTCCGCGCGACCGACGGTTTAGGCACCGAAGCAACGCGTGCGGGTATTATCGAACTGCTGTTTAAGCGCGGTTTCCTGACCAAAAAAGGACGCTATATTCACTCTACCGACGCCGGTAAAGCGCTGTTCCATTCGCTGCCCGAAATGGCGACGCGTCCGGATATGACCGCGCACTGGGAATCCACCCTGACGCAAATCAGCGAAAAGCAGTGCCGCTACCAGGACTTTATGCAGCCGCTGGTTGGGACGTTGTTCCAGTTGATTGACCAGGCGAAGAGCACGCCGGTACGGCAGTTCCGCGGGCTGGCCGCGCCAGGCGGCGCGAAGAAGCCGTTCAGTAAAGGCAAAGGAAAAACTAAGAAAGCAGCGGCAGGCCCTGCGCCAGACGCCTAGTCGGGGATGTCCATTTGTAGGCCGGATAAGGCATTTACGCCGCCATCCGGCAATGTGCTCAGGCTGCCTGATGGCGCTGCGCTTATCAGGCCTACGGTTCAAAACGATAGCCCGGCATCGCTTTCGCGTCCGGGCTATTTGTTTTAAATCACGCCCTGCGCCAGCATCGCGTCGGCCACTTTCACAAAGCCTGCAATGTTCGCGCCGCGAACGTAGTTGGTTTGCTTCGCTTCGCCGCCGTGCTCAACGCAGGCATGGTGAATATCCAGCATGATGTGGTGCAGACGCGCGTCCACTTTCTCGGCTTTCCAGCTCATACGCGCGGCGTTCTGCGCCATTTCCAGACCGGAAGTTGCTACGCCACCGGCGTTCGCCGCTTTGCCCGGCGCGAACAGGACGCCCGCTTCGAGGAACAGATCGGTTGCTTCGATGGTGGTCGGCATGTTGGCGCCTTCCGCCACGGCCTTCACGCCGTTGGCAATCAGCACGCGCGCCGCGTCGGCATCCAGCTCGTTCTGGGTGGCGCACGGCAGCGCGATATCCACCGCCACGCTCCACGGCTGCTGACCTTCCAGATACACCAGACCGAATTCGCGCGCGTAGTCGGCGACGCGACCGTCGCGGCTAGCTTTGATTTCGCACAGACGCGCCAGCTTCTCTTTGGTGAAACCAGACTCATCAACTACGGTACCGCTGGAGTCGGAGGCGGTGATCACGCGCGCGCCCAGCTCCATGGCTTTTTCAATCGCATACTGCGCCACGTTGCCGGAGCCTGACACCGCCACGCGCATACCTTCGAAGCCCAGACCGTGACGTTTGAGCATCGCTTCGGTGAAGTACACCAGGCCGTAGCCGGTGGCTTCCGGGCGAATCAGACTGCCGCCGAAGGAGAGCCCTTTACCGGTGAAGACGCAGGAGGTGTCGTTAGACAGTTTTTTCATCATCCCGGCCATAAACCCGACTTCACGGCCGCCCACGCCAATATCGCCCGCCGGAACGTCGGTGTCGGAGCCCAGATGACGGTAGAGTTCGGTCATCAGCGCCTGGCAGAAACGCATCACTTCGCCTTCGCTTTTGCCTTTCGGATCGAAGTCAGAACCGCCTTTACCGCCGCCCATTGGCAGGGTGGTCAGGGCGTTTTTGAAGGTCTGCTCAAAGCCGAGGAATTTCAGAATAGACAGGTTTACAGACGGGTGGAAACGCATCCCGCCTTTGAACGGCCCGATGGCCGAACTGAACTGTACGCGCCAGGCGCGGTTAACTTGTACCTGATTACGATCGTCCACCCACACCACGCGGAACTGAATCACTCGCTCAGGTTCAACTAATCTTTCCAGCAGGGAGAGCTGGCGATAGCGCGGGTTTTGTTCGAGGAACGGCCAGAGTGTTGTCATGACTTCGCGTACGGCCTGAGCAAACTCGGTTTGGTGTGGGTCGCGCTGTTGAACATGAGCCAGGAAGGTATCCAGGGAGCAAACCTTGTCCATAAGTATAAGTACCTCTTATGATTGTGGATGTATGTAGTTGTTATGGTTGTGTTTAATGACGTGCGTTATTTCGACTATATCACTACCCAGCTAACGGATGACAAGGATTTTCCGGAAGCGGAATAAAATTAATACTCAATGCCGGGTCATAACCAAAAGCGATGACGTAAAAAAGTTAAGTTGCACGCCCATTTGGTCGATAGTAATACACGGTGCTTTTTTAAGGAGACAGGTGATGAAATGCTTCTGGATTGCTGGCGCGTTTGCGCTGTTTTGTAACATCGCGCAGGCGCGTCCTCAGGTGGAAGTTAACGTTCCCCCCGAGGTTTTCAGCAACAACAACAGCAGCCAGCGCGTGCAGCCGTGCGCCCAGTGCTGTATTTATGAAAATCAGAACTACTCTGAAGGGGCAGTGGTGAAAGTCGAGGGGGTGTTGCTCCAGTGCCAGCGCGACGAGCGCGCCATCAGCACGAACCCGCTCGTTTGGCGTCGGGTAAAGCCATAAACGCCGCTAATAATGGCACGTCGGCGGGGGCCAGATCGTAGCCTTGCGCTTCCTGCGGCGTGCACCACACCAGGGCGCTATGCTCGCGTGCGATGAGCTCGCCATCAAAACGCGGCACGTACCAGGCGTGCAGATGAATGATACGTCCGGAGACTTCGCGGCGATGGCTCGCCACATAGCAGGCGGGCCAGGCGGTAATCGCCAGCTCTTCCTGCAGCTCGCGGATCAGCGCTTCCCGCTGGCTCTCTCCGGCCTCCACTTTGCCCCCGGCAAATTCCCACAGCCCGGCCTGATCGGCATGAGGTGGACGTTGGGCGAGAAGAATTTTGCCATTTTGTTCAATAATAGCGGCAACAACATCAATCGTTTTCAGCATAGCGGTCAAAGACGAGATAACAGAGTTGCCATAATATCCTTGCTTTGCCGTTAGCTAAAGTTTTGCAGGAGTCTCCGGGTGAAAAACCGCCAACCCTGGGTGCAGCCGCTCAGCCAATTACCGCTCAGTTTAAAACCGATTACCGCCATGCAGCGCAAGCACTATGGCGAGGTCCTCAATCCCACGCGCTGGTGGGGGCGCATGCCGCGCCTGTTCTGGCTGGTGGCGCTGTTTGTCGGCTATCTGGAACGCAAAAAAGCGCGTCTTGCGCCGACGCTGCGCGCGCTGCTGATGACCCGCGTATCCCAGCAGTGCGACTGCGCGTTCTGCATTGACGCCAACAGCTTGCGCCTGGCGCAGCGCTGCGGGGCGATGGATAAGGTGCTGGCGCTGGAGGCGTGGCGCACTTCGGCGCTGTTTACCCCGGCTGAACGCGCCGCGCTGGATTACGCCGAGGCGATGACCGCCACGCCGCCGCGAATCTCTGAGGCTCAAAAGCAAGAGTTACACTGTCACTTTAACGATGCGCAGATAACGGAAATGACGGCGCTGGTGGCGTTTCAGAATTTATCCGCGCGCTTCAACGCCGCGCTGGAGATCCCCTCGCAAGGGCTGTGTTCGATGAGAGAAAAAACCGATGCTTGATAAACACCTGCACCCACGCCTGAAGCCGTGGCTTAACCGCGCCGCGCAGGCTTTGGATAAGCCCGGCGTGTCGGCGGATGGCATTACGCTGGTCGGTTTTGCTATCGGCGTACTGGCGTTGCCGTTTCTGGCGCTGGGATGGTATGGCGCGGCGCTGGTTGCCATTATTGTTAATCGTCTGCTGGATGGTCTGGACGGCGCGATGGCCCGCCGTCGCGGGCTGACCGACGCGGGCGGTTTTCTCGATATCGCGCTGGATTTTCTGTTCTACGCGCTGGTGCCGTTCGGCTTTATGCTTGCCGACCCGGCGGCCAACGCGCTGGCTGGCGGCTGGCTGCTGTTCGCTTTTATGGGCACCGGTAGCAGTTTTCTGGCCTTTGCCGCGCTGGCAGCGAAGCATCAGATCGATAATCCGGGCTACGCCCATAAGTCGTTTTACTATCTTGGCGGCTTAACCGAGGGGACAGAGACTATCCTGCTGTTTGTGCTGGGCTGTCTCTTTCCGGCGTGGTTTGCGTGGATGGCGTGGATTTTCGGCGCGTTGTGCTGGCTCACAACCTTTAACCGGGTGTGGGGAGGATACATGACGCTGAAAAATCTTCAGCGTCATGAAAACGTGGATTAACGTGAACTTTCCGGGCCGCGATCGCCGGTGGCAACCGGGTTTTTCGGATTGCCGCTCCACTCATACCAGCCGCCGTCGTAGACGCTGACGTTTTTCCAGCCCATTGCGCGGGCATACATGAAGGTCTCCGAGGCGCGCCAGCCGGTACCGCAGTAGAAGGATACCTGCTGGTCTGGCGTGATATTCCAGGATTTCCACATCGCCGCGATATCATCTGCGCTGCGCATCGTGCCGTCCGGGTTATGGAAGTCTTCCATATGGGTGGAGTCGCTCCCCGCGTGGCCCCAGCGTGCGCCTGCAATGTCACCTTTTGGCTTGATATAGCTATAGCCGCTGGTGGTGCCGATAAACTCCGGCCACGAACGAATGCTCACCAGCGATGCGTCCTGACGATGCAGTAGACCGCGCGCCTGTTCCATATCCAGCATCAGCTGTGGTTGTGCCGGGATAGTCACGCCGAAATCCGGCTCAGGTTTCACGTCTTTTGCTAAGCCGCGCTCGACAGGCAGACCGGCATCCGACCAGGTTTTCCACCCGCCATCGAGCAGACGTACGTCTTTAACACCGGCATACAGCATAATCTGCGCCACGCGCGCTGCGGCGTAAACGTCGCGACCATAGAGGATCACGGTCGTATCATGACGAATGCCGTGTTTCGCCAGCATCGCTTTCAGCTGGGCGTCGGACACTTTATTCCACAGCGGCTCGCTTTCCACCTCGTTGGTGTCGATATAGCCTGCATTCGGAATATGGCTGACCAGATAGAGCTTCGGCGCGCCCCAGGCGGCTTCAATCACCTTATAGTCGCCCGCCGGTTTCGCCGGAACGTCTTTCCCCTGTTGCAGGTCGTGCAGCCACTGTGGATAAACCAACTGTTCGAAGTGCGGCAGCTTTTGCAGACGCTCGGGCTGTTGCAGCGCGTCGCTCAGGGTGGAGATATTGGTGTAGCCCGCTTCTTTCAGGCGCTTAGCCACCGCGTCGTTATCTTTGCTGTCGCCGTAGAGGGCAATGTCAGTCTCTTTTTTCAGCTGGTGCTGCTGCGCCCAGGCGATCAACTGTTCGTTGTTCATGGCGGAAAGCCAGCTGGCAGAGAGGTTTAGCGCCCCCGGCTCATGCCCCTGCGGGCCGTTCGCCTGCTGCGGCCAGCCGTTGTAGAACGCGCTCAGACGCGTATCGATGGCGGTGCCTTTTTGCTGGAGCAGATGGGTGAAGGTCAAGGTTTTTGCCGTTTCAGCGGCGAAGACAGAGGAGGCGAGGCCAAGAGCAAGGGCCAGCGCGGTCAGTTGAGAAACACGTTTCATCAAATCGTCCGACGAGGATAAAAGGAGCGTCATTTTGAACCTCCGGTGAAAGAAAAACCTTGCGTTAACGCAGTTTTTCCCGCGTCAACGCCAGTTTGCGAGCTGCAGACAGCGGCCGCCTGGCGGGACGTCATCCGGGTCGTGGGTGACCTGTACCACCGGAATATGCTGCTGCTGGAGTTCGCTAAACACCCACTGGCGAAAGCTGCCGCGTAGCTGTTGGTCAAGGCGGCTAAATGGTTCATCCAGCAGCAGCGCATCAGGCTGTGCCAGCAGGGCGCGCAGCAGGGCGACGCGGGCGCGCTGGCCGCCGGAAAGCGTAGCAGGGTCACGAGCGTAAAAGCCAGACAGTTCGGCATGTTCCAGCGCCTGCTCAACCCGCATTTGACGGGTATCCCGGGCAACGCCTGCCGGTAGCGCAAGACGTAAATTCTGCCCTACGCTCAGGTGATCAAACAGCAGCGCGTCCTGAAACAAAATGCCGATGCGTCGTTTTTCGGTTGGCAGCGTATCGGTACGTTTATCGTTAAGCCACAGTTCGCCGCGTGCGCGAAATGCGCCATCCAGTGCGCCCACCATCCAGGCAAATAACGTGGATTTTCCGCAGCCAGAAGGGCCCATTAGCGTCACAATTTCGCCGGGTGGAACGCGAAAGTTCACCGCACGCAGCAGCGGCTGACCGGCTAGCGTGAGCGTCAGATTCTGCACCAGCAACATTAGCGTAGTCCTCGTCGAAAATGGCTGATGCGCCGTGCCAGCAGCGCGGTCAGCAAGAAAAAGATTATCGGCAACAGCAGTTGCCACAGCGCCTGGGCGGCTAATGTATCGGTGGCACCGCCGCTGCTCAAGGCGACCGCTTCGGTCGTAAGCGTTGGTATTCGTCCGCCGCCCAGCCACTGGGTAGGCAGATACTGGGCGATACTGACGGAAAATCCCACCGCCAGCGCAGAGAGCAAAGGGCGGATAATCAGCGGGCATTTCAGCTGCCAGAATCGGCGTAGACGACCCCAGCCGAGCGTTTGCGCCAGCAGTATCTGGCGTGGGTCAATTTGCTGCCAGGCGGGCCGCAATACGAACAGCATCCACGGCACGACCCACAACAGATGCCCCCACAGCACGGCACTGAACTGGCCGTCAAACCAACCGTACAGCGCCAGCTGATACTGCCCGGCGGCCAGCGGCAGCGCGGGCAATACCAGGGGAAGAGAAAGCCAATGCTGATGTCGCGTCGGGCCCCATTCCAGCCAAACCAGGCAGACGGCGCCGCCGATGAACGCCGACAGCAGCGCCAGCCACAGGCTGTTGGCGAGGGTTTCGGGGGCAGGCAAGGTGCTGTTCGCTAACCCCAGCAAAAACACAACGCACAGCAGCCCGCATAGCGGCAGCACCAGCCCGACGATTCTACCGGGTAACAGGGGGAAATGTGGGTGGCGAATACCGTTCAGACGCGGCGTATGTCCCCGCCAGATACGCCACAACAGACTGGTCGCCGCGGCTAATACAGCGAGGATCGCCAGCAGCAGCAGACAGGCCAGCCCCCCTTTAGCCTGAACATCTGGGTCAGCGTCATTCAACCATCGCCAGGCCAGTACCGAGAGCGTAGGCGGGTTACCGGGGCCAATGATCGTCGCCACGTCCACCACCGACAGCGTCCAGGCGGTGGTGGCCAGCAGCGCGACGCGCAAGGACGGCATCAACGCCGGGAGGATCACGCAGGTCAGGCACTGACCGCGTCCGTAGCCAAGGCTTTGAAACACGATTACCTGCTGCGCCAGCCGCCTTTCACCGAGCAGCGCCCAGCACACCCACAGCAAAAAGCCGCACTCTTTCACCGCCAGCACCAGGCCGAGCCCGATGCCGTAACGATCCTGTACAGGCGTCAGCGTCGGCAGCAGGCGGTACAGCGTGCCACCTTCGGCAAACAGCAGCAGCGCGCAGGTAGCGAAAGCGACGTGCGGTAGCGCCAGCAGCCACGGCAGGCGTGAGGAAAGCCGTTGCCAGGCGGGGGAGGGCCAGAGGGAGGTGATAAGCAGCAGCGTCAACAGCAGCGCGCCGCCGACGGCGATAAGCGTTGAAATCAACGTTGCCGCCACGGCCTGCGGCAGCTGCGGGTCGGACAGCAGCTGTTGCCAGTGCGTCAGCGACAGTGCTGGCGTGAGGAGGATACCCGCAGCTGGCAGCAGGGGCAGATAGATGATCAGCATCATGCCCCAGCACAGCAGTATTAATGCGTACCGTAACGGCGCAGCCATTCCTGCTCCAGCGCGTTAACCCATGCCGCATGCGGTTCAGCCAGTACCGGCGGAGTATTTTCCGGCATCAGGGCTTGCAATGTTTTTTGCTGTTCAGCGTCAAGCTTTGCCGGATCCAGCACGCTGGGGTCGCCCCAGATCGCAGGGTCGGCTTTACGCAGCTGCGCCGCAGGCGACAGCAGGAAGTTTGCCACCACCTGCGCCCCGGCGCTGGCGGAGGCGTTGGCCGGGATGGTGACAAAGTGGACGTTGCCGATCATACCGTTGCTAAAGCCGAAGCTGTAGCTATCTTTCGGCAACTGGCCTTTCGCCACCTTTTGCTTTGCGTGCATCGGGTTAAAGGTCAGCGACAGGCGCAGAGTGCCGTTGGCCAGCATGGTGTCCATCCGCGCTGGCGACGGCGGGAAATCTTTGCCGTTACGCCACAGCAGCGGATGCAACTGGTCGAGGTAGGCCCACAGCGGGGCGGTGACGGCGACGAACGTTTTCTCCTCCGGCGGCTGTTTCAGCGCCTCGGGTTGGCCGGTGAGGTCAATCAACAATTGCTCCAGCAGCGCAGTACCGGTGAAATCCGGCGGGCGCGGATAGGTGATGGTACCGGGATGCGCTTTGGCAAACTCAAGCACCGCCTGCGCAGAGCGGGGTGGCTGCGGCGTTTGCTGTTGACGAGCGATAAAGGTCAACTGTGCGCTGCCCCAGGGGGACTCAGCGCCTTCGACCGGCACGGAAAAATCTTCGCGGACGGGTTTACTGACGTCGACATAGCGCCAGTTCGGCAACTGCTCTGCCCAGCCGGTATGCAGCAGGTTGGCTTCTTTCAACGTGCGGAAGTTCTCGCCGTTGACCCACAACAGATCGACTGAACCGTTGGTTTTACGCCCGGCGCGGGCTTCGGTCTGGATACGCTTCACCGTATCTGCCGCGTCGGCGATGTGTACAATGCGCAGATCAATCGCGTAATCGCGCTTGACTTCGCCGCTGACCCAGTCCAGGTAGTGGTTGACCGCCTCGTCGCCGCCCCAGGCGTTAAACCAGACGGTCTGGCCTTTGGCTTCCTGTTCAATCTGCGACCAGTCGGCAGCAGCGGCGGTGAGCGAACAGAGCGATAACAGCCCCAGCAGGCCGTTACGCAGCTGTCGACGGGTTTTGCCGTGATAGCGCATCAAGGTTTCCTCTTTTGGCGTTCGTGGTAGAACGTCTTAGCGACAAAAATAACGATAGTCAGTGCGAACAGAATAAATAGCCCGGTCACCAGCCAGAACGTGCCGCCGGTGAGTAGGCTGCCAACCCACGAGTAAACAATCGTCGCGGGAAGCTGCCCGAGACCGGTCGCCAACAAAAAGTGGCGAAAACGCAGAGAAGTCAAACCCGCGGCGTAGCTCACCGGATCGAACGGTACGAACGGCAGCAGGCGGCAGATAAGGATCGTGTGTTTACCGTAGCGATCGAAAAAACCGTCGACGCTCTTGAGCACCGTTTTCCCGGTCAGTTTTTCAACCACGCCGCGCCCCATCAGGCGGGCGATATAAAAACAGAGCGCCGCCCCGACCATCGCGCTGCTCCAGGAGAGCACGCCGCCCCAGAAGGCGCCAAACAGCGAGGCGTTGGCGAAGGTGATCAAAAATGCAGGCAACGGCGCGGCAATGGCCTGGAAAATCATCAGCAGAAACGACACCACCGCGGCCTGCGAGCCATAAGAGTGAATAAAGCGCTCGATGCCTTGTTGATCGAGTGCCAGAAATGCGCCCAGGCTATTGTGGACGAAAAGGTTAACGCTCGGTATCCACCACCAGGCCAGCAGCAGGGCGATAAAAGCCGCGACGAGCAGCGCGCGGGCGTACCAGATAGGTTTCATTCACCGTCCTCGACAGGAAGCGTGACGCGTTTATGGCGTGCATAGCCTTTTGCCGCCTGTACCAGCGCAAACAGCGCCAGCCCCGCAAGGCTCAGCTTAAGGATGAAGGCGAGGGTGATGCCGTCCGTCGCCAGTTCGCTCGCCATCAGGGTATAAATAAAGATCCCCGGTAGGGTGGTGAGCGCGGAGATCAGCGTATACGGCCAGAAGCGGATGGCGGTTAAGCCGTAGGCGTAGTTTTGAATATTGTATGGAAACAGCGGAATCAGGCGGGTGAGAATCAGAAAATCAATCCCGGATCGCCCGATCCCGCGCTCAATGGCCTGAAAGGTGTGCGTATGTCCGACGTATTTCAGCAGCAGCGCCCGCCCCAGCCAGCGCGCCAGCAAGAACGACAGCGCCGAGGCGACGGTGGCGGCAATCAGCGACAGGAGGGTGCCGAGCCACGGGCCAAACACGATGCCGCCTGCCAGCACCAGCACGCTCCCTGGCAGCAGACAGACCGTGGCGAGAATAAACAGCGCGATATAGAGCGCGTAGCCGAGCGTACCGCTGGCCTGCACGGTATCCTGCAGACGGCGTAAATGGGTTATCAGGTCAATGAGACCAAAGGTGTGAATCAAAAAGAAAAGCAGGCTGATAACAACAGCCATGAGCAGGAGCTTAGCGACTGTGCGGTACCGACTTCTTTTGCATGGGGTCCTCCTGCCGGGAAGAAAAGGTGCGCGCGACGTTATTATACATTCGCGAGTCCAGCAAGAGTTTAGCGCCTGTTTATTGATTTTGCTCAGAATTATTTGGGTAGCCCTGCGCGGACTACCCAGGATAACGCTTACTTAAAGGTTGCCCACACCGGCGCGTGATCCGACGGTTTTTCCATCGCGCGAATTTCGTAGTCGATGCCGGTTTCCACGCAGTGCGCCGCCAGCGGGGTGCTAGCCAGCAGCAGATCTATACGCAGACCGCGGTTGTCATCAAACCCTTTGGAACGATAGTCAAACCACGAGAAGCGGTCGTGGGTTTCCGGGTTGGCGTTACGGAAGGTATCCACCAGGCCCCAGCCCAGCAGGCGCTGCATCCACTCGCGTTCTTCCGGCAGGAACGAACACTTACCGGTGCGCAGCCAGCGCTTGCGGTTCTCTTCGCCGATACCGATGTCGAGGTCGGTCGGGCTGATGTTCATGTCACCCATAATCAGCACCGGGTTCTCTTTACTCAGGCGGGTTTCCAGGTAGTCCTGCAGATCCTGATAGAATTTGGTTTTGGCCGGGAATTTGGTTTCGTGATCGCGGCTGTCCCCCTGCGGGAAATAGCCGTTAATCACCGTGACGTTACCAAACGGCGACGGCACTTCGGCAATGATAATGCGGCGCTGGGCATCTTCATCATCGGTCGGGAAGCCGCGATAAACGGCAACCGGCTCGGCTTTTGTCAGCATTGCGACGCCGTAGTGGCCCTTCTGACCATGGTAGAAAATGTGGTAACCGAGTTTTGCGACCTCTTCAAGCGGAAACATGTCGTCGTGAACCTTTGTCTCCTGCAGGCCAATCACATCGGGCTGATGCTTTTCGACGATGGCTTCCAGTTGATGAGGACGGGCGCGCAGGCCGTTGATATTAAAAGAGACAAATTTCATAGTCGTCGCCACTTTGCAGAATGAATTGTGACGGGATAGTAGCAGAATTTAACGTTCCCCGCTGCCTTCCCCCAGCGGTATGACCGATTTCTTTTATTGCCGCTGCCGTCCTGACGAGCAAAATTTGCACCAGATTGAGGCAATCTGCGCCGTTATGAGGCGTAAATCTACGATAAATTTCGCAGTCGATCACAAATCCAGAATGATATTTTGCTGATGCATAATATTTCTTAATTTCCCTCTGCAACATCGCTGTATGTCATTAATATTCACTTTATATGCAAGTTTAGTGAATAATAACGACTTGTAAGTCATTGATATTTCGTCAACGCCCTGCGTTTATGCACTTTTTCTCCTCGCTGGCACGAACCGTGCAATCTACATTTACAGTGAAATGCACTCAATTAATTAACAAAAAATAAACCATTTATTTACCTGTCGAGGTCGCTATGTCTCAGTCAATCAGCCGTCAAGATTTTGATCAGTGGATGATGCCGGTTTACGCACCGGCACCGTTTATTCCGGTACGCGGTGAGGGCGCCTGGCTGTGGGGTCAACAGGGTAAAGGCTATGTCGATTTTGCGGGGGGGATTGCCGTGAACGCACTCGGGCACGCCCACCCGGCGATGATCCGCGCGCTGACCGAACAGGCGGGGAAATTCTGGCATACCGGGAACGGTTACACCAATGAACCGGCGCTGCGGCTGGCGAAACAGCTGATTGACGCCACCTTCGCCGATCGCATCTTTTTCTGTAACTCGGGCGCGGAGGCTAACGAAGCGGCGCTGAAGACGGCGCGTAAATATGCCCATGATCGCTTTGGCAGCCACAAGAGCGGCATCGTGGCGTTTAAAAACGCATTTCATGGCCGCACGCTGTTTACCGTGAGCGCCGGGGGACAGCCCGCCTACTCACAGGATTTCGCGCCGCTGCCGCCGGATATTTGCCACGGCGTCTACAACGACATCGACTCCGCCCGAGTACTGATTGACGACGATACCTGCGCGGTGATTGTGGAGCCTATCCAGGGAGAAGGCGGCGTGATCCCGGCATCGCTTGAGTTTTTGCAAGAGCTGCGCGCGTTGTGCGATCGCCACCACGCGGCGCTGATTTTTGACGAGGTACAGACCGGCGTGGGGCGCACCGGTGAGCTCTATGCCTATATGCACTACGGCGTCACGCCGGACCTGCTCACCACGGCAAAAGCGCTGGGCGGCGGATTCCCGATCGGCGCGCTGCTGGCGAGCGAAGCCTTTGCCAGCGTAATGACGGTGGGCACCCACGGCACAACCTACGGCGGCAATCCGTTAGCCTGTGCGGTCGCCGGCGAGGTACTGTCGATTATCAACACCCCACAGGTGCTCAACGGCGTGAAGCAGCGCGAGCAGTGGTTTAAAGAACGGCTGCAGGCGATTAACGCGCAGTTTGGGCTGTTTAAAGAGATTCGCGGCGTCGGCCTGCTGATTGGCTGCGCGCTGCGCGATGAATATGCCGGTAAGGCCAAACAGATAAGCCTGTTGGCCGCCGACGAAGGGCTGATGGTGCTGATTGCCGGGGCCAACGTGGTGCGTTTTGCTCCGGCGCTTATCGTCAAAGAAGAGGATGTGACCCTCGGTCTCAACCGCTTCGCCGCCGCCTGTGAACGTTTTGTCGCGGGAGAGTCATCATGATGATTATCCGTCCGGTTGGGGCTGGCGATCTCCCCGGCCTCTTGACCCTGGCAGGGGAAACGGGCGGCGGGCTGACCTCGCTGCCCGCCGATGAACAGACGCTGGCGGCGCGTATCGCCCGCTCGCAGGCGACCTGGCAGGGAACGTTGCCGCGCGGTGACCAGGGGTACGTTTTCGTGCTGGAAGATACCCGCAGCGGCGCGGTGGTCGGTGTTTGCGCTATCGAAGTGGCGGTCGGGATCAACGACCCCTGGTACAACTATCGGGTAGGGACGCTGGTGCATGCCTCGAAGGAGTTAAACGTCTATAACGCGCTGCCAACGCTGTTTTTGACCAACGATCACACCGGCAGCAGCGAACTGTGTACGCTGTTCCTTGACCCCGCATGGCGCAAAGAGAGCAACGGTCATCTGCTGTCATCCTCGCGCTTCTTATTTATGGCTGCCTTCCGCGATCGCTTCAACAATAAGGTGGTGGCGGAAATGCGCGGTGTGATTGACGAACATGGCTACTCGCCGTTCTGGGAAAGCCTGGGAAAACGCTTCTTCTCAATGGAGTTTGCCCGCGCCGACTATCTGTGCGGTACCGGCCAGAAGGCGTTTATTGCTGAACTGATGCCAAAACATCCGATCTACACCGATTTTCTCAGTGAAGAAGCCCGCGCGGTGATCGGGCAGGTTCATCCGCAAACCGCGCCTGCGCGAGCCGTGCTGGAGAAAGAAGGCTTCCGCTATCGCGATTATGTCGACATTTTTGACGGCGGTCCGACGCTGGAGTGCGAAATTGACCGGGTGCGCGCGGTGCGCAAAAGTCGCCTGGTGACGGTGACAGAAGGAGAGCCCGGCGGTACAGAGCTGCCGCTTTGCGTGGTCGCGAATGAACAGTATCAGCACTATCGCGCCATGCTGGTGCACGCCGACCCGGCGGGCGAAACCCTGACGTTAAACGCTGAGCAACTGGATGCCCTGAACTGCCATCCGGGCGATGCGGTTCGCCTGGTCCGCCTGTGCCCTGAGGAGAAAAAAATATGAGCCTATGGATTAATGGGAAATGGCTGATCGGCGAGGGGCCGCGTCGTCAACGGACCAATCCGGTTAGCGGCGAAACGGTATGGCAAGGGCACGATGCCAGCGCCCTCCAGGTGGAGTCCGCCGTAGATGCGGCCCGGCAGGCCTTTCCGGCCTGGGCGAAGCGCGCGTTCAGCGAACGTCAGCAGATGGTTGAAACGTTTGCCAGTCTGCTGGAGGCAAATAAAGCGGCGCTGACGGAGACTATCGCCCGCGAGACGGCGAAACCGCGCTGGGAAGCGGCGACCGAAGTGGCGGCGATGATCAATAAAATCGCCATTTCCGTGAAGGCTTATCATAGCCGGACCGGCGAAAGCCATGCCGATATGGCCGATGGCGCGGCGACGCTGCGCCATCGGCCACACGGCGTGCTGGCGGTGTTCGGCCCCTATAATTTTCCCGGTCATCTGCCGAACGGCCATATCGTTCCCGCGCTGCTGGCTGGGAATACGCTGGTGTTTAAGCCCAGCGAACTGGCGCCGGACTGCGCCCTGGCCGTCGTGAAGCTCTGGGAACAGGCGGGGCTGCCGCCGGGGGTACTCAATCTAGTGCAGGGCGGGCGTGAGACCGGTGAAGCGCTGAGCGTCCAGCCGGGCCTCGACGGCATGTTGTTCACCGGCAGTTCCGCGACCGGTTTCCATCTGCATCGCCAGCTTGCCGGGCAGCCGCAAAAAATGCTGGCGCTGGAAATGGGCGGCAACAATCCGCTGATCGTTGATGAACCCACGGATATCGATGCCGCGGTGCACCTGACCATTCAATCGGCGTTTATTACCGCCGGGCAGCGCTGTACCTGTGCGCGCCGGCTGCTGGTCAAGCGCGGCGCGCTGGGTGATGCTTTCTTGCAGCGGCTGGTGGAGGTGAGCGGGCGCATAATTCCCGCGGCCTGGGATGCCGAGCCGCAGCCGTTTATTGGCGGGCTGATCTCGGCGCAGGCGGCAGAGCGCGTGCATCAGGCCTGGCAGATGCAGGTGGAACATGGCGGCGTGACGCTGCTGGCACCGCGTTTGTTACAGCCGGGTACCTCGCTGCTGACGCCGGGAATTGTTGAGCTGAGCGAAGCGCATGATATTGCCGATGAAGAGGTGTTCGGGCCGCTGCTGGGCGTCTGGCGCTATGATGATTTCGACCAGGCTATCGCGCTGGCCAATGCAACGCGCTATGGGCTGTCCTGCGGGCTGATTTCGCCGGAACGGGATAAATTTGAGCGCCTGCTGCTGGAAGCGCGGGCCGGTATCGTGAACTGGAATAAACCGCTAACCGGGGCGGCCAGCACCGCGCCGTTTGGTGGCGTCGGCGCCTCCGGCAACCATCGTCCGGGGGCCTGGTATGCCGCTGATTATTGCGCGTGGCCGATGGCCAGCCTTGAAGCACCGACGGCAACCTTGCCGGCGACGCTCAACCCGGGGCTGGATTTCCAGCGCGAGGTGCCATCATGAACGCCTGGGAGGTGAATTTTGACGGCCTGCCGGGGCTAACGCATCACTATGCCGGATTGTCGTTTGGCAATGAGGCCTCGACCCGCAACCAGTACCAAATTTCGAACCCGCAGCGGGCGGCGAAGCAGGGGGTGCTGAAAATGAAGGCGCTGGCGGATGCCGGTTTTCCGCAAGGCGTGATCCCACCGCAGGAGCGACCGAACGTGGCGCTTCTGCGCCAGCTTGGTTTTAGCGGCCGCGATGAGCAGGTGGTGGCGAAAGCTGCCGCACAGGCACCGGAACTGTTGAGCGCGGCCAGTTCGGCGTCGGCAATGTGGGTCGCGAACGCGGCGACGGTATGCCCCTCGGCGGATGCCTTAGATGGCAAGGTGCACCTGACGGTCGCCAACCTCAGTAGCCTGCTGCACCGCGCGAGCGAAGCGCCGACGACTCAGGCCGTGCTGCAGGCCATATTTGCACATCCGGCGCATTTTGCCGTACACGGTCCGCTGCCATCGGTGGCGGCGCTGGGCGACGAAGGGGCGGCGAACCATAACCGGCTGGGGCGTGACTATGGGCAGCCGGGGACGCAGCTGTTTATCTACGGTCGCGATTCGCTGAACGCGCGTCAGCCGCAGCGCTATCCGGCGCGCCAGACGCGTGCCGCCAGCGAGGCGGTGGCGCGCCTCAATCAGCTCAACCCTCATCAGGTGATTTTCGCTCAGCAAAACCCGCAGGTGATCGATCGGGGCGTGTTCCACAACGATGTGATCGCCGTCAGTAACCGACAGGTGCTGTTTTGTCATGAACAGGCGTTTGTCGATCAGCCGGGACTGCTGCGCCAGCTGGCGCAGAAAGTACCGGAGTTTATGCCGATTGAGGTTCCCTCCTCGAAGGTGACGGTTGCCGAAGCGGTGGAGACCTATTTGTTTAACAGCCAACTGCTCAGTAAACCCGACGGCAGCATGTTGCTGGTACTGCCGGGCGAAGCGCAGGAGCACCCGCGCGTCTGGCGTTACCTCAACGCGCTGCTGGCGCAGGATAATCCGATTGACGAACTGAAGGTGTTCGACCTGCGCGAAAGCATGGCCAACGGCGGTGGGCCTGCGTGTCTGCGCCTGCGGGTGGTGTTGACCGAGGATGAGCGCAGGGCGGTGAACCCGGCGGTGATGATGAACGATACGCTATTTGCCACACTCAATGACTGGGTCGACTGCTATTACCGCGATCGGCTGACGCAGGCCGATCTCGCCGACCCGCAGCTGCTGGTGGAAGGGCGCGAAGCGCTGGACAGGTTGACCCAGATTTTACAGTTAGGATCGATCTACCCTTTTCAGCGCTAAGGAGGCGGCATGAAACAATTTCTGGCGTTGACGCTAGCGGGGAGGTTACCGCCGCAGCCTGAGGGTGAGACGGCAAGTTTTCACTGGGAGTGGCGTGAGGCGGGCGTATTGCAACTGACGCCGCATCGCCCCTGTTCGCGGGCAATGGTGCTGTCAGCGGGGATTCACGGCAACGAAACCGCGCCGGTTGAAATTCTCGATAACCTACTGGCCGCACTGATAAGCGGCAAGCAGACGCTACGCTGGCATTTGCTGGTGGTGTTGGGTAACCCGCCAGCGCTGCGCGATAACAAACGCTATCTGCACAGCGATCTCAACCGGATGTTTGGCGCCCGTTGGCGGCATTTCCCGGTGAGTGATGAAACCGTGCGTGCCGCCAGCCTCGAGCAGACCGTGGCGGCGTTTTATCAGCGCTGCCCGGCTGAGACGCGCTGGCATCTCGATATGCATACCGCCATTCGCGGTTCTCATCACCCGCGTTTTGGCGTATTACCGATGCGAGAGACCCCGTGGGATGCGGAGTTTTTACGCTGGCTGGGCTCGGCGGGACTGCAGGCGCTGGTGTTTCATCAGGCGCCGGGGGGAACGTTTACCCATTTTACCTGCGAGACGTTTGACGCGCTGTCCTGCACGCTGGAGCTGGGTAAGGCTCGCCCTTTCGGACAAAACGATCTTAGCCAGTTCGCGCTGGTTGAGCGACAGCTGGCGAATTTGCTGGCGGGGGAATCTGGCGGTGGGGCAGCATCGACGCCCCTTTACTACCGGGTGGTGCAGCAGATTACCCGCCGCAGCGCGGACTTTCGGCTGCATATGTCAGCGCAGACGCTGAACTTCACGCCTTTCGCAAAGGGGACTCTGTTGGCGGAAGACGGTGATACGCGCTACGTGGTGGAATCGGCCTGTGAGTATGTCTTGTTCCCCAACCCGGACGTGGCGTTGGGGTTGCGTGCTGGCCTGATGTTAGAACGTTGCCCGCCTGCGATATAGCGAACAAAGCCGCACAACTCAGCGTTGCGGCTTTTTATTTTTGCGTCTGAAGGTATTACGGATTATTCCTGGAATATCGCTTTATTAATAATCGACCCTGCTTTATAATTTTGAAAAATTCCCTTGTTAATCATTGGATTGAATATTTTCATTGCAACTCTCCACACTTTATCCTTAATTTCATCATAATTGGCGAAAAATTGTTTTTTACACTTTCATTGTTTTACTCACGCTCTGATTAATTGACGATAAACCCCGTAAAGTTAATCTCGTCAACACGGCAATGCGCCGTCAGAATAACTGAAAGTAAGGACTTGATGATGAAAAAATTAACTGCACTGTTTGTTGCTTCTACTCTGGCTCTGGGCGCGGCTAATCTGGCTCATGCGGCAGACACAACCTCTACGACCACCACTACCGCCGACGCCACGCAGCCAGCCGGTAAAATGATGCATCATCACAAAGGTAAGATGGGCCCGCGTCACGATATGATGTTCCAGGGGCTGAACCTGACCGATGCGCAGAAACAGCAGATTCGCGACATTATGAAAGACAACCGCGAACATATGAAACGTCCGCCGCAGGAAGAGATGCGCGCCATGCATGACCTGATTGCCAGCGACAGCTTCGATAAAGCGAAAGCGGAAGCGCAGATTACGAAGATGGAGGAGCAGCATAAAGCCATGATGCTGTCTCGTCTGGAAACCCAGAACAAGATTTACAACATCTTAACCCCGGAACAGAAAAAGCAGTTTAATGCTAATTTTGAGAAGCGTCTGACAGAACACAAAGCGCCAGAAGGTAAAATGCCTGCTGCGCCTGCCGAATAATCCACTCGGCACACTGTCTTAAGACCGCCGAAGTTGCTCATAAATGCCAAAAGGCCATGGGCAGCTCCGGCGGTTTTCTTCTTTATTTCTTCCAGAAATCATCAAACACGGTAATCGGCGGACGGCGCTTATGCTCGGTCTTCAGATACCAGCCTTCGATGGTCTTCGCCAGCTCTGGCGCCAGCGCTTTGCCTTCCAGATAATCGTCAATATTGTCGTAGGTAACGCCCAGCGCCACTTCGTCTGGCAGAGAAGGGCGGTCATCTTCAAGATCGGCGGTGGGGGCTTTCTTATAAAGATGCTCCGGGCAGCCGAGGGCGGCCAGCAGCTGTTTGCCCTGGCGTTTATTGAGACGGAAGATCGGGTTAATGTCGGTGCCGCCGTCGCCGTACTTCGTAAAGAAGCCGGTGATGGCTTCCGCGGCGTGATCGGTGCCAACCACCACGCCGTGGGTCATGCCAGCAATGCTGTACTGGGCTTTCATACGTTCGCGGGCTTTTTCGTTGCCGCGAACAAAGTCGCTCAGCTCGATACCCGCTTCACGCAGCGCCTGCTCGCTGGCCAATACGGCACCTTTAATATTTACGGTCAGCACGCGATCCGGCTGGATGAAAGCAATCGCGTCCTGGCAGTCCTGTTCGTCGGCCTGAACGCCGTAGGGCAAGCGTACAGCGATAAACTGCAGCGCGCTATCGCCGCTTTCCGCCCGCAGCTCATTGATGGCCTGCTGGCACAGTTTACCGGTCAGGGTAGAGTCCTGGCCGCCGCTGATGCCCAGCACCAGTGATTTGATAAACGGATAGGTCTTCAGGTATGACTTAAGAAAATCCACGCTGCGACGGATCTCTTCTTGTACCTCAATCTGCGGTTTTGCGCCGAGCGCCTGAATAATTTCTTGTTGTAATGCCATTTACCCCTCCGGAATGTAGTGTGCCAGCCTTGCCGTTAGCCCATCAGAACAAAGTGTTAAAGCTACCTCTTTGACGGTAAAACGACAAGGATCACAGTTTTGACTGCGGTAAATTAATCCGATTTTTCGGTCCTGATGAGATTGATTTCGGCGTATTGGTTGATAAATAGCAATATTTATCCCACGCTTATTACACATTGAACGAAAGGAGAGGGAACATGAATAAAAAAGTCGTAGGGCTTCTGGGCGCCGCCACCGTGCTGGCAATGCTGGCGGGTTGTACTGCATACGATCGTACTAAAGATCAGTTTACTCAGCCGGTGGTCAAAGATGTTAAAAAAGGGATGAGCCGTTCACAGGTAATGCAAATTGCCGGCAAACCGTCTTCTGAAGTCACCATGATTCACGCTCGCGGCACCTGCCAGACCTATATCCTGGGTCAACGAGATGGTAAAGCGGAAACCTACTTTGTGGCCCTTGATGAAACTGGCCACGTCATCAACTCTGGCTACCAGACATGCGCCGAGTACGACACGGACCCGGCTGCCGCTAAGTCATAATCGTGTATTTATAGGACGCCTACGAAAGCCCGACCTCAGTGTCGGGCTTTTTTATCAGATCTGATGCTTATTTCTTGTCGCGAATTATTTTGAGCAAAATGTGAAGACAGTCAAAACCGAAGGTCAATGAGAGACAATTTTTGCCTGTTAAGAATTATCGGTAGGCAAATTGTTGCCGTATACTCAATGCATAAACAGAAGATAACTCATCTGTTACATACGAGGGTAGTGGGCACATGGAACATTGCCCGGTGATGACAGATTTCACAAGTTGAGGAAGCGTGAATGGAAAAGAAACATATCTATCTTTTTTGCTCTGCAGGGATGTCCACGTCACTGTTGGTATCTAAAATGCGAGCGCAGGCTGAGAAGTACGAAGTTCCGGTAGTGATCGAAGCATTCTCCGAAACGTTTGCGGCAGAAAAAGGGCCGGAAGCGGATGTGATTTTACTCGGTCCACAAATTGCTTATATGTTGAACGATATTAAAAAGATTTTACCGAACAAACCGGTCGAGGTAATTGATTCAACGCTGTATGGCAAGGTCGATGGTTTAGGTGTGCTTAAGGCAGCTGTTGCTGCAATTAAAAAAGCAGCTGCGCAGTAATTTTATTATTTTTCCCGTCAAAGAGTTATTTCATATTTAATCGCCGCAATTTTGTTGCGGCCCTTTAAGGGTATTTTCTATGAGTAAAGTGATCGATTCGCTTGAAAAGGTACTCCTTCCTTTTGCTGTTAAAATAGGAAAGCAGCCACACGTTAACGCAATTAAAAACGGTTTTATTAAATTAATGCCGCTGACCCTTGCGGGGGCCATGTTTGTATTAATTAACAACGTTTTTCTGAGCTTTGGCGAAGGTTCATTCTTCTATTCAATGGGCATTCGTCTGGATGCATCAACCATTGAAACTTTAAACGGCTTTAAAGCCATCGGCGGTAACGTTTATAACGGTACCTTAGGCATTATGTCGCTGATGGCGCCTTTCTTTATCGGTTCAGCGTTAGCGGAAGAGCGCAAAGTTGACCCGATGGCCGCAGGCCTGATTGCGATTGCCGCGTTTATGACCGTTACGCCTTACAGCGTAGGTGAAGCCTATGCCGTTGGCGCAAACTGGCTGGGCGGGGCGAACATCATCTCCGGTATCGTTATTGGTCTGGTGGTAGCCGAGATGTTCACCTTTGTGGTGCGCCGTAACTGGGTTATCCGTCTGCCGGATAGCGTACCGGGCTCGGTTTCCCGCTCCTTCTCGGCGGTTATTCCTGGCTTTATCATTCTGTCCATCATGGGGATCGTTTCCTGGGCGTTGACCCACTGGGGAACCAACTTCCACCAGATCATTATGGACACCATCTCTACGCCGCTGGCCTCGATGGGTCACGTTGTGGGCTGGGCTTACGTTATCTTTACTTCGCTGCTGTGGTTCTTTGGTGTACACGGCTCCCTGGCGCTCTCCGCGCTGGACAGCGGCATCATGACCCCATGGGCGCTGGAAAACATCTCTCTGTACCAGCAGTACGGTTCGGTTGAAGCTGCGGTTGCCGCAGGCCACCAGTTCCATATGTGGGCGAAGCCGATGCTCGACTCCTACATCTTCCTGGGCGGTACCGGTGCGACTCTGGGTCTGATTATCGCTATCTTCATCGCCTCTCGTCGTGAAGATCACCGTCAGGTGGCGAAGCTGGCTCTGCCATCAGGCCTGTTCCAGATTAACGAACCGATTCTGTTTGGTCTGCCAATCATCATGAACCCGGTTATGTTTATCCCGTTCATCCTGATTCAGCCGCTGCTGGCCGCCATCACCATGACGGCGTACACCTTAGGGATTATCCCGCCGATCACCAACGTGGCGCCGTGGACAATGCCGACCGGTCTGGGTGCATTCTTTAACACCAACGGCAGCGTAACCGCACTGATTCTGGCACTGTTCAACCTGGGTATCTCAACGCTGGTCTACCTGCCGTTCGTGATTATCTCGAACAAAGCGCAGGCCACTATTGAAGAAGAAGAAAGCGAAGAAGACATCGCTGAATCGCTGAAGTTCTAATGCCAACGCGGTATGGAGCCGGTCTCCATACCGCCCTCAACAAAAAAGGAATAAATATGTTTGATCTGGATAATGTCGTTGCTGAGGACGTGCAGGAAAACGATCTCGAAGAAGTGGTGATGGGCCTGATTATCAACTCCGGACAGGCGCGTAGCCTGGCCTATGCTGCACTGAAGCAGGCGAAACAGGGGGATTTTACCGGCGCGAAAGCGACTATGGAACAGTCCCGCGTTGCCCTGAGCGAAGCGCACCGTGTACAGACCCAGCTGATTGAAAGCGACGAAGGCGAAGGCCGTATGAAGGTGAGCCTCGTGCTGGTTCATGCGCAGGATCATCTTATGACGTCAATGTTAGCGCGCGAGCTGGTTGCTGAATTGATCGAACTTCACGAGAAGGTACAATAGGCTTTTCCCTATGAGGCAACCTAAGATGATCACCATGGAAATCAACACCGCCCGAGAACAACAGCTCTTTAACGGTAAGAATTTTCATGTCTTCATCTACAACAAAACGGAAAGCATCAGCGGGCTGCACCAGCATGACTACTACGAATTCACTATCGTACTGACCGGGCGCTACTATCAGGAGATAAACGGCAAACGGGTTATGCTGGAGCGGGGAGACTTTGTGTTCATCCCGATGGGTTCACATCACCAGAGCTTCTATGAGTTTGGTGCGACGCGAATCCTCAACGTCGGGATCAGCAAAGATTTCTTCGATACCCACTATCAGTCGCTGGTTCCCTTTGCGCTGGTTGCTTCGCAAGTCTATTCGATTAAAAGTACGTTTCTTAGCTATATCGAGTCCGTTATTTCGTCGCTTCACTTTCGCGAAACGGAATTTGACGAATTTATTGAACTGGTTTCCTTCTACGTGATTAACCGTTTACGCCATCACCGTGAAGAACAGGCGCAGGATGTGACGCCGCAGTGGTTAAAATCCACTGTCGAAGCCATGCACGATAAATTAAAGTTTGGTGAAGGCGCGTTGGAGAATATGGTCGAGTTATCCGGGAAAACCCAGGAATATTTAACCCGAGCCACCCAACGCTATTATGGTAAAACGCCGATGCAGATTATTAATGATATCCGCATCAACTTTGCCAAGAAACAGCTGGAAATAACGAATTACTCGGTGACCGATATCGCGTATGAGTCAGGTTATAGTAGCCCAAGTTTGTTTATTAAAACTTTTAAGAAGCTGACCTCATTCACACCGAGCAATTATCGCAAACAGCTGACGATTATCAAATAACGCGCTGTGGAATAACGCCGCAGCTTTGAATTAAAGACTTTAACTATCCACGTATAATGTGGAGGGTAACCCACGTTTACTTGTGGATCACGAGGGAGAAAAAGATGAGCCAGAAATTAAAAGTCGTCACAATTGGTGGTGGTAGCAGCTATACGCCGGAATTACTGGAAGGTTTTCTCAAACGTTATCACGAACTGCCGGTCAGCGAACTGTGGCTGGTTGACGTTGAAGATGGCCAGGAAAAGCTGGATATCATCCACGCCCTTTGCCAGCGCATGGTGGAAAAAGCCGGCGTACCGATGAAGGTCTATAAGACGCTGAATCGCCGCGAAGCGCTCGAGGGTGCCGACTTTGTGACCACGCAGCTGCGCGTTGGCCAGCTCAAAGCCCGTGAGAAAGATGAACGTATCCCGCTGAGCCATGGTTACCTGGGGCAGGAAACCAACGGCGCGGGCGGCCTGTTTAAAGGTCTGCGTACCATTCCGGTCATTTTTGACATCATTAAAGATGTCGAAGAAATTTGCCCGAACGCGTGGGTTATCAACTTTACCAACCCGGCGGGGATGGTGACCGAAGCGGTTTATCGCCACACCAATTTCAAACGTTTTATCGGCGTATGCAACATTCCAATCGGCATGAAGATGTTCTTCACCGACGTTCTGCGCCTGAGCGAGAAAGACGATCTTTCCATCGATCTGTTCGGCCTGAACCACATGGTTTTCGTGCGCGATGTGCTGGTCAACGGCGAGTCTCGTTTTGCTGAACTGCTGGACGGCGTGGCTTCCGGTACGCTGTCGGCGAACACCGTGAAAAATATTTTTGATATGCCGTTTAGCGAAGGTTTGCTGCGTTCTCTGAACCTGCTGCCGTGCTCTTATCTGCTGTACTACTTCAAGCAGAAAGAGATGCTGGCTATCGAAATGGGCGAGTACTACAAAGGCGGCGCGCGCGCGCAGGTGGTGCAGAAGGTCGAGAAACAGCTGTTTGAGCTGTACAAAAATCCGGATCTGAACGTCAAGCCGAAAGAGCTGGAACAGCGTGGCGGAGCCTATTACTCCGATGCGGCATGCGAGGTGATTAACGCTATCTACAACGATAAGCAGACTGAACACTACGTGAATATTCCGCACCACGGCCATATCGACAACATTCCGGCGGATTGGTCGATTGAAGTCACTTCCATCCTGGGCCGTGACGGTGCGAAACCGCATCCGCGCGTCACGCATTTTGACGAGAAAGTGCTGGGTCTGATCCATACCATCAAAGGCTTTGAAATCGCGGCCAGTCAGGCAGCGATCAGCGGTGAATTTAACGATGTGCTGTTGGCACTGAACTTAAGCCCGCTGATCCACTCTGATAAAGATGCAGAGATTCTGGCGCGCGAACTGATTCTGGCCCATGAAAAATGGTTGCCGAACTTCGCTGCCACCGTGGAGAAACTGAAACAGTGACAGGAGGCATGATGGAACGTTTGTTAATCGTGAACGCCGATGATTTTGGCCTGAGTAAAGGGCAGAACTACGGCATCCTCGACGCCTGTAAGAACGGACTGGTCACGTCCACCACCGCGCTGGTTAACGGCGCGGCTATTGACCACGCGGCTCAACTGAGCCGCCGTACGCCAGAGCTGGCGGTAGGTATGCACTTTGTGCTGACGCTGGGTGAACCGCTGACGCCGATGCCGGGACTGGCCCGTGATGGCAAGCTCGGTAAGTGGATCTGGCAGGTGGCCGAGGAAGATGCGCTACCGCTGGAAGAGATTGAACGCGAGCTGGCGTGTCAGTATCAGCGGTTTGTCGACCTGTTCGACGCTGAGCCGACACATTTTGACAGCCATCACCATGTGCACATGATCCCGCAGATCTTCCCGCTGGTGGCCGAGTTTGCAAAATCCAAAGGCATTGCGCTGCGGATTGATCGCACCGTCCCGTATCCGTTTGCCATCCCGGAAGGGCTGCGCAGCAGCGAAGGGTTTAGCAGTGAGTTCTACGGTGAAGCTATCTCTGAAGCCCTGTTCCTGCAGGCGCTTGACGCCTCGACCGCGCGCGGTGAAGCCTCGCTGGAAATGATGTGCCATCCGGCATTTGTCGACAACACCATTATGGGCAGCGCCTATTGCTACCCAAGACTGGCGGAGCTGGACGTCCTGACCTCTGCTTCGCTGAAATATGCCATTGCGGAGCGGGGCTATCGCCTCGGCACTTACCGCGACGTGTAATCTGTTGTGTTACCCCTCAACCCTTTGCCCGGCAGCGACCCTGCCGGGCTTTTTTGTGTATGACGATCGCTGGCGAATGCTGCTATTATAGGGGTTTACCGCTTTGTCTTACTGATTGTGAATTTAACTGCTTATGAAACCGCTTCGCCAACAAAATCGGCAGATTATCAGCTACGTACCGCGCACCGAACCCGCTCCCCCCGATCACGCCGTGAAGGTTGAAGGCTTTCGCGATGTGTGGCTGCTGCGTGGAAAGTACGTCGCGTTTGTGTTGATGGGCAGCGCGTTTTGTCGCTCGCAGGCGTTCAGTATTCCGGAGTCTGCCCAGCGTTGGGCTGTACAGATGCGCCAGGAAGGGGAGATCGACGCTTAATCGCGTTGGCTGGATATAAAAAAACCGCTGAGTCGTCAGCGGTTTTTTTTACTTTAACGGCCTGCTTTAGCGATGCGCCAGTTCGGCATCTTCTTCGCTGTTCAGCACCGTTTTGTCGGTCTGGCGCAGCCACTGGCTGGTCAGGGTGCCGGCAGTCATGGAACCGCTGACGTTCAGCGCGGTACGGCCCATGTCGATCAGCGGTTCCACGGAAATCAGCAGCGCAACCAGCGTGACCGGCAGCCCCATCGCGGGCAGCACGATCAGCGCAGCGAAGGTTGCACCGCCGCCCACGCCCGCAACGCCTGCTGAGCTGACGGTAACCATACCCACCAGCGTAGCAATCCACAGCGGATCCAGCGGGTTAATGCCAACGGTCGGGGCAACCATCACTGCCAGCATGGCCGGGTAGAGACCCGCACAGCCGTTCTGACCAATGGTCGCACCAAAGGAGGCAGAGAAGCTGGCAATGGATTCCGGTACGCCCAGGCGACGGGTTTGCGCTTCGACGTTCAGCGGAATAGACGCGGCGCTGGAGCGGCTGGTGAAAGCGAAGGTCAGTACTGGCCACACTTTGCGGAAATACTTCAGCGGGCTCACGCCGTTGACGCCCAGCAGAATGCCGTGCACCACAAACATGATCAGCAGGCCAAGGTAGGATGCCACGACGAAGCTGCCCAGCTTGATGATGTCTTGCAGGTTAGAACCGGCAACTACTTTAGTCATCAGCGCCAGTACGCCGTACGGCGTCAGCTGCATCACCAGACGTACCAGCTTCATTACCCAGCCTTGCAGGGTGTCGATAGCGGTCAGCACGCGCTGGCCTTTCGGTTCATCATCTTTCAGCAGTTTCAGCGCAGCCACACCCAGGAACGCGGCGAAGATAACAACGCTGATGATAGAGGTTGGGTTAGCGCCCGTGAGGTCTGCAAACGGGTTTTTCGGCACGAATGACAGCAGCAGCTGCGGTACGCTCAGGTCAGCAACTTTGCCCACATAGTTGCTTTGAATGGCGTTCAGACGTGCGGTTTCGGCGGTGCCCTGAACCAGACCTTCAGCGGTCAGGCCGAACAGGTTAGTCACCAGCACGCCAACCAGCGCGGCGATAAGCGTGGTAAACAGCAGGGTGCCGATGGTCAGCACGCTGATTTTACCCAGCTGAGAGGCATTATGCAGACGGGCTACCGCGCTCAGAATGGAGGCGAAGACCAGCGGCATGACGATCATTTGCAGCAGTTGCACATAGCCGTTACCGACCACGTTAAACCACTGGATAGAGTCCTTCAGCACCTGGCTATCGGAACCGTAGATCAGCTGCAGCGCCAGGCCAAAGACCACACCGATAACCAGGCCGACCAGCACTTTTTTGGCCAGGCTCCACTGCTTGTGACGCGTTTGCGCCAGCGCCAGCAGTAATACGGCGAACACAATTACGTTCGCGACTAGTGGAAAGTTCATCCCCGTTCTCCTGAAGTTTTTTTCACGCCGTTCGCGGCGATTTTGTGTTGCCGCGGCGGGTGTCTTTTTAGGACAAACCCGTAAAGATTTGTCTGGATGTGAGAAGGTTAACAGAACTGAAATGGTACGCTTATATCCAAATGGAATGGATTATGCCAAAAATGCGATCTTCGCCGAATTATTGCTCAGCCCGGCGATGAATGAAGCGATTAAAGTCGGTTTGTAGCGAATTTATCATCGACGATGACCAGCGTATGGCGCTGTTTTCCGGCAGCGACTGCGGCATGAACACGGCGTAGGCAAACAGCGCCATACACAAAACGCGTTCCAGCTGGTTACCTTTACGCGGTGCGAGAATCGGCAGACGAAAACGCCAGCGGCAGGGCCACAGCAGCGGGACGCCCGCTGGCGTGAGCATGTCGGCGAGAATGTGGCTCAGATAGCCCAGCACCATCCCCTGTAGGGCATCGGCGGGGACGATCCAGCTGTCCGGCACTTTCAGATAGAAAAGGGTCAGAGCGGCAAAGACGGCGAGCAGGCTGTGGGTAAAACCGCGATGGCCAAACATTCGCGCAATGGGTTTAGAAAGCCAGCTTAGCCGTTGCCCCAGGAAAGAACGCGGGTGGTCAATGTCAGGAAGCAAACAGGTCAATATCGCCGACGGCACGATGTGCCACCAGTCTCCTTGCGCCAGGACCGGCGTCAGTTCGGCATTTTTCGCAAATACCGCGCAGGCGATTGAAAAAAGGAGATGACCTTCCGCCGTCATGATAAAACCCATTAATCTGTGAATTCATACAGTATAGGGTTTTTATACAGTAGGCGGAAGAGGTTACAGTGTAACTCTTTGTCAAAAAATTAACGTGCCAACCAGCCGCCGTCTACGGCCACCGTATAGCCATTAATGTAGTCAGATGCCGAGGAAGCGAGGAACACGACCGGGCCTTTGAGGTCGTCTGGCGTCCCCCAGCGTCCGGCCGGAATACGATCGAGGATTTCCTTGCTGCGTTCAGCGTCGTCACGCAGCTGCTGGGTGTTGTTGGTCGCCATATAGCCCGGCGCGATGGCGTTCACGTTGATACCGTGTTGTGCCCATTCGTTGGCCAGCAGGCGGGTGATGCCTAATACCCCGCTTTTTGAGGCGGTGTAGGATGGCACACGAATGCCGCCCTGGAAAGAGAGCATCGACGCAATATTGATAATTTTCCCGCCGTTACCCTGTTGCAGGAACTGTTTCGCCACCGCCTGTGAGAGAAAGAACACCGACTTCAGGTTCAGGTTCATCACATCGTCCCAGTTCTTTTCGCTGAAGGTCAGCGCATCTTCACGTCGAATGGTCCCGGCGTTGTTGACCAGAATGTCGATACGGCCCGCGGCAGCCACGGCGGCGGGAACAATATCAGCAATGGCGTCAGGCTGGCTCAGATCGGCCTGAATAGCAAACATCCGACGGCCCAGCGCCGCCACTTTTTCTGCGGTTTCTTGCGGAATGCTGCGGCTGACGCTGACGATATCACATCCGGCTTCCGCCAGCCCCAGCGCCATACCCTGACCGAGACCTTTATCGCAGCCGGTGACGAGTGCGATTTTACCTTGCAGATTGAAAGCATGAAGAATCATTTCGACCCCTGTATACGGTTTTTATCATTATGAGATGACCTACAGGGTTAAAGCATAGGAGGGCGTAGTCGAAAATTCAAATAAAAATAAAACGGTGTTTCATTTTTATGATTGGGTTGGCATTTGCGGGCACAATCTGTGCCCGCATCATGATTAGCCGCACAAATTTTCGCGGGTGAGGAATTCCAGAGACGGCAGCTTCACGTCGGCCAGGGCGAAGCGCGGGTCGAGCTGGCTTTCCGGAGCCGGGACAACAATTGAGCGCATTCGCGCGGCTTTGCTGGCAATCATGCCATTCACCGAGTCTTCCAGCGCCACGCAGCACAGCGGATCGACATCCAGCGCGGCCGCGCAGTTCAGATAGACCTGCGGATGCGGTTTGCTATAGGCCAGAGTGTCGGCAGAGGCCAGCGCGTCGAACTGCTCACGCAGATCAAACATAGACAGCACTTTCTCCAGCATATAGAGCGGAGAGGCGGAAGCGAGGCCGACTTTTAACCCTTGCGCTTTGCACAGGGCCACGGCTTCACGCACGCCCGGCAGCAACGGGCGCGTTTGCTCAACCAGCGAAATGACGCGGGCAATCATCCGTTCCACCACGGCGGCGCGGTCCGGGCCGCTCCACGGCTGTTGACCAAACCACAGATCGACCACCAGATCGATACGTAAACCGCGGGTATCGGGAAGCTCGTGGCGACGGGTAAAATCGACGCCCAGCTCGCTCAGCACTTCGTGCTCGGCACGGTCCCACAGCGGCTCGGAATCGATCAGTAATCCATCCATATCGAATATTGCGGCGCGTATTTGACGCTCGGTGGACATAACTACCTCTCCTTTAGGGTAACGAATGCCGGTTAATGGTATATCATATCGGGCGTAAAGTCGGGCGAAAGTCACCTTCAGCGGGTAGACTTAATAAGCACTTAGCCCGAGAGACAGCGTCTTAACAAGGGGAACCCATGACGTATCAACAAGCTGGACGCATTGCCATCCTCAAGCGTATTGCCGGGTGGGTTATTTTTATTCCTGCCCTGATCTCTACGCTGATTTCCGTGCTGAAATTCATGTATGAACACAGCGCTAAGCAGCCGGGAATCGATGCCGTCATGATGGACTTTGTCCACGTGATGGTCGACATGATGCGTTTCAATACGCCATTCCTGAATCTCTTTTGGTACAACTCGCCGCAGCCGGACTTTCATAACGGTCTGAATATTATGTTCTGGATTATTTTTGCGCTGATTTTCGTTGCGCTGGCGCTGCAGGACTCCGGCGCGCGGATGGCCCGTCAGGCGAAGTTTTTGCGTGAAGGGGTGAACGATCAGCTGATTCTGGAGAAGGCGAAAGGGGCGGAAGGGATGAGTCGTGAAGCGCTGGAGGCCCGCGTCGAGGTGCCGCGTCATACCATTTTCGTGCAGTTTTTCCCGCTCTATATTCTGCCGATTATCGTGATTGTGATCGGCTACTTCGTTCTGAAGGTGCTTGGTTTCCTCTGAATGCAACAGGCCCGGCGAATGCCGGGCCTGTGATTATGCGGTTGGAATGGCGCGTGGTTTCCCCGAAGGGTCGACCGCGACATAGATAAACAGCGCCTCGGTCGCTTTATAACGCTGACCAATCGGCTCTGATGATACCTTTTTCACCCACACTTCAATATTGATCGTCACCGATGTATTGCCGCGTTTAACGCAGCGCGCATAGCAGCACACCACGTCGCCAACCGCCACCGGGCGCAGGAACGTCATCCCGTCTACCCGCACGGTCACCACGCGGCCATGGGCCACTTCTTTCGCCATAATGGCGCCACCAATATCCATTTGCGACATGAGCCAACCGCCAAAAATATCGCCGTTGGCATTGGTATCCGCAGGCATGGCTAAGGTGCGTAATACCAGCTCTCCCTGTGGAGCGTCATTCTGTAGTGTCATTATTATTCTCTGCGCTTACTTATGGTCATCTTGTGGCATATGACGATAGATATACACGCCGCTTAGCACGGTAAATACCAGCGTCAATGCCGTCAGGCCAAACACCTTAAAGTTTACCCAAATATTTTGCGGTAACCAGAAGGCGATATAAATGTTTGCCAGCCCGCAGAGGATAAAGAACACCGCCCAGGCGAGGTTCAGCTTCGACCAGACCGCTTCCGGCAGGGTGATCTCTTTGCCCAGCATGCGTTGAATCAGCGGTTTTTTCATCACCCACTGGCTAATCAGCAGCGCACCGGCGAACAGCGCGTAGATCACGGTGACTTTCCACTTAATAAACTCATCGTTATGGAAGAAAATGGTCAGGCCGCCAAACACGGCCACCAGAATAAAGGTGATCAGCGCCATTTTTTCGACTTTACGATAGCGCAGCCAGCTATAAATCAGCACCACCGCGGTGGCGACAATCAGCGCGCTGGTGGCCGCATAGATGTCATAGATTTTATAGAAGGCAAAAAAGACAACCAGCGGTAAGAAATCAAGAAACTGCTTCATACTTCGATTCCGTAGTTCAGCGCCACCCGCTACGGGCGGCATCAGATTATTGACGAATAAGCATATACACGCGGAATAAATAGATCAGCAACAGCGCGGAAATCAGGTTGCTTAGCGTGTTAGCCACCACGGCACCAAGGTATGGCGTCAGGAAGGCAAAGCTCGATGCAAACAGCAGTAGCAGCGTCTTAGCCAGCATCCAGCCAACCACCGCAGGGGCAATCAGACGAATATTGGCCCAGCCGAGACGGGTGCTGTGACGAATCGCCGAAAAGACGCCCAGCTTATCCTGCACCATGATGACCGGCGCGAAGGCCAGCACGATAGCTAACAGGATACCGGGCACCACAATCAGCATCACGCCCATCTGTATCAGGAAAGTGCTGATAAAAATCAGTACCAGCAGCTTTGGCAGCACCGGCGCGCTGGCGCCAATTGCGCGCAGTGCACTCACCGGCTGACCCGCGGAGATCAGCTGAATCATCAGCAGAATACCGCCCGCCAGAATGGCATTACCGATAAGCCCGGCAAAAGTAGAGGCCGCAGAGGACTGCAGCAAAATCTGCTGCTGCTCCGGCGTCATGTTCTGCACCAAATCAAACAGCCCCGTACTGCCCGCCAGATGGTCACCGGTGGTTAGCGTCGCGAGCTGTTCATCGCTGGGGGAAAAGGCATGGCCAAGCACCACCGTGATAAATGAACAGAGCAAAGCAATCAGTAAAATGGTCACGAACTGATTACGGAAAAAATTACCCGTGTCACGGTATACAGACTGCGCCGTGATAGACATGCACTCTCCTTGAGTATTGCAGGTGTTAATTAGCCGGCAATTGTACCGCAAATCTCGCCTGCGTAGCAGCCTCTGCGCCGGCTCCGCTAAGTATATCTTTGTAAATGGGATTCAGCGGCGGCAGCCCATATCGCGCGCGGGCACGATTGCAGGCTTCATTGGGTTCGCCATTTTCGCCGGACATGGCGAATTCGCGGCAGGGAGAAGGTCGATTGGCATAAATAGTACAACTGACCGAATCGCCGATTTCACCCGAGAGGGCTGCACAGCGAACCTGACGTTGGTTGGTGCCGGTCATACAGCGTAGCAAGGGGGTTACGGGCTCGGTGAGCTGCGCGGGAACAGGGCCACCGGCATCATCGGCTTCTGCCCAGTAAAAAGAGACTCGAAAATACGCACAACAGGCACCGCACGTCATGCACGGGTTGATTTCACTCATGATTACACCTGATAAAAACGCATCAACAAAATTGTCATGATCTAAATTATCCAGCCGTTCTGATGCCGACAAGAGGCTGCAAAAAAAATTTTCCGGCAAAATCAATGAAATTGATGTGGGTAATAATTTTTTGTCTGACACAAACTGTGAAAATTGATCTGGATTAATAAATGTTAAATCTAATGACTTTGTGTGATCTGTGATGGTTCAAAAGTAACTCATTGTGGGTATATTTGCCGCGCTTGAAAAACCATAATGAGGAAGTGGATATGAAAAAGTTAGCAGTGGTTGCATTGATGTTGAGTACCGTTTCCGGCGGTGCCTGGGCGCATGAAGCAGGGGAGTTTTTCATTCGTGCCGGTTCTGCAACGGTGAGGCCTACCGAGGGTTCCGATAATGTTCTCGGCAGTCTGGGGAGCTTTAACGTCAGCAACAATACGCAGCTTGGCTTAACCTTTACCTATATGGCGACGGATAACATCGGTATTGAACTGCTGGCCGCCACGCCGTTCCGCCACAAAGTCGGCACCGGCCCAACCGGTAATATCGCGACCGTTCACCAGTTACCGCCAACGCTGATGGCCCAGTGGTACTTTGGCGATGCGCAGAGCAAGTTTCGCCCGTACGTAGGCGCGGGGATCAACTACACCACCTTCTTTGATAATGATTTCAACAAAACGGGCAAAGAGGCAGGTCTTTCAGACCTGAGTCTGGATGACTCCTGGGGCGCAGCCGGGCAGGTGGGGCTGGATTATCTGATTAACCGCGACTGGCTGATTAACATGTCGGTGTGGTACATGGATATCGACACCAATGTGAAGTTTAAACACAATGGCGTCAATCAGAGCGTCAGTACCCGTCTGGATCCGTGGGTGTTTATGTTCTCCGCCGGCTACCGTTTCTGATCTTCTCCGGACAACTGGTCGTTATACGGCCAGTTTTCTCTTTTTGAGCGTGTGAAGCGTCCGCTCATTATTCCGGCAATAAACCACCGCGTTCGAGAGCATTTTGTGAAGAGATTGCAGAAAGAGCGAGAGTCCGCTCCCTTTGCTAATGCTTTGCCTAATAACCCTTCCGATTTAATCCATTGTTGTCTTGTTTCCGGCAAAAAGAGGAATACGTCTTCTTTCCACTGAACTTCACACAAAACGCCAAAAAATGAAACAAATAGCTATTATTGCTTCTCACAGATATTTAAAAATTAATAGGCTAATCATTTTTTGAAATTCAATTGCCACGGAAAGTATATTTATAATGGCTTGTTGTTTTATTTTTCTATTGTAAAAGCACGCATATAATAATAAATTGCACCGCTTGCAATCATCCTTCTTAATTTTAGAGTGGAATTGAGCTGCGGTAATTTATTTCATAATAGTTAACTTATATACATATATTCAACAATTGATGATGGTGTTTCGTATGAAAGTTTCAATCCTGGCTGCAATTATTGCCATGTCGAGTTTCTCGGGTATTGTTTTTGCTACTGTTGACCATACTCAGGGGCAAATCGTTGGGAAGGCCGCTGATGGTACTTATTCTGTCGATCACGGTAATTCAGTCTGGAGTGGCGTAGGCGCTGAAGAAGTGACTGCCCAGCAGGTTAAAAGCTACCAAATGAATGAAGCGCTCAAAGAAGCTGAAAAAAATCAACCAGCGGTAGTAAAAAACAAACCTGTATCAACACCTTTCGTGAGTTATAAAGGTGGTAATCGTCAATCGGACAATCATAGTCACAATGAGCACGGTAGCGGTAATGGTGGAAATAATGCCGCCAACTCCCACTCCGCACACGGGCTTGGCGGTAGCGACCATGTTGGTGGCGGCCGTAGCGGTGGTGGCTTCCATTACTAATAAACGACCTTAGCGCCTAAGAACATGCTTGATTTTAAACGCGGCGTGCGAGAAATAAAATATCTCAGAAGTCTCCGTGTTATTAAAGAAATATTCAGTGCTAGCGAAGGTCGACGAAAAAGACGGCTTCACGTATCCTCAATGTTTGGGCGAGAGTTAATGCCGGAATATCGGTCATTTTATCGGTTTTGGTTTCGTAAAACGAATACGTTTGTTAATCCAGATAAAGGCTGAATGCGAGCAGGAAGGTGTCAGCCAACATGTGAGCATGCTGTAGAAATCGAGGCATTACCTACTCTCTCAGGCGATCGATTTGAAATAACTGGCCAGCATATGGCCAGTTATTTCACGTTAATACTTTTATAACACGATAACGGATCGCTATTTTTTGAATAGCTCAGGTGCCCACGGCGTTGGGTCAACGTCCATAAACGGCGCGCGTTCGAAGCGGGACTTCAGCGCCCATGGCACGGTGCAGTCAAATATGGTCTTACAGGTGATGCCGTTGGCGCGAATAGAGTGACTGTAATCCGGTGCCTGAGAAGGGTCCAACTGATGACCGCGCAGCCCCGGCAGATTGGTGATGCTGACATCCCCCTGCATGCGGGTGGTCATGGCCCAGAGAATATCATCGCTGTCGAAAATATCGACATCCTCATCAACGAGAATAATGTTCTTAAGTTCGGAATAGGTGGCTAAAGCAATGAGTGCCGCCTGACCCTGGCGCCCTTCATCTGACGGTTGACGTTTTTTCACCTGCAAAATACCGAGGAACTTACCGCCGCCCGCGGTATGCGCGTACACGTTTTGTAAAAAGCCGGGAATCGCCTCTTCAACGGCGTTGCGAATGCTGGCTTCCGTTGGCAGCCCGGCAAGCGTGGTGTGTTCTTCCCCCGGCCCCACTAGCGTTTGTAAAATCGCCTGATGACGCATGGTTACCGCTTTCACCTTAATGACGGGTAACGAGGGATTCGCTTCGCCGCAGTAGCCGGGGAACTCCGGCATCGCGTGCCCGCTATCGGTATGCTGATCTTCTCTAACCCGGACGCCGGGCAGCAGTTCGCCTTCGATAATGATTTCCGCACGTGCAATGGCTTTTTCGTGGACCGCCACACCTTGTACCAGCTCCACCGGTTGCTGGCGTAATGCGCCAGCGACGCCCAGCTCGTTGTAACCAAACGGCGTAGTGGGGGCTTCAAAACAAGCGCCAATATAGATAGCCGGATCCAGACCCATATTGATGGTCACCGGCAGCGGTTTACCCGCATCTTCTGCTTTTTGACGAAACACTTCGATATGGCGACCGGCGGCGAGAAACATCGATAGCTCGTCGCGCTCCTGCACGCAGAGACGATGGATGGTCACATCGGTCAGCGAAGCATCTTCGGGATCGCTTGCCAGCACCAGCCCAAGGCAGAAAAACGGGCCTGCATCAATGGGGGTATTGGTCGGGGCCGGGAGAAGTTTACGTAGATCGAAGTCAGGATCGTCTGCGTAAAACACCTGTTCCTGGCAGGGTGCCTGCGAGGTCGGAACGACAATGGGCACAATCGGCGCTTTGACCGCCTGGCCGACATGCTGTGCCAGCTTCGCGGGTTCACAGCCTAACAGGAGCGCGGCTCTTTCCCGGCTGGCGTGCATACCGACAAGAATGCGGGAGTTCGGGTAGCCCTTAATATTATTGAACATCATGGCAGGGCCGATGCGGGTCGGGCGTTTGACCGTCCCGCCGGCACCGATATGGCGGTAAACGCCTGCCAGCTCAGCATTGGGGTCTACGGGGTGATCGGTTTCAATATACTGGCCCTCGTGGTGCTGGAGTAATGCGATAGCACTTCTGAGGTCGTTAATCTGGTTTTTCATATTTTGCTCCTGCTAATCATTAACCCCATTTTATTCGAATGAACACGATCATCAATTGCATCATTTATGCTATTTTGATAATAAATTTATTATCATTTTTATGGTGTGATTTATGCAATTTCGACTGATGCGCAACTTTATGGTGGTGGCTGAAGAACTCCATATGCACCGAGCCGCAGAACGTCTGAATATGGCGCAACCTGCACTGAGTCAGCAGATTAAAACTCTGGAGGAACGCTTAGAGGTCACGCTGTTTAGCCGCGCGCATCGACGCTTGACATTGACGCCAGCCGGTACCGTATTCCTTAAGAAAGCCAGAATTGCCATCGCGATGGCCGAGCAGGCCGCTGTTGATGCTCGACAAACGGCGAGGGGCGAGCAGGGGGTATTGAATCTGGGCTGCGTGTCGAGCGTGATGCTCGATAGCAAATTGCCAACCTGTCTGCGTCAACTGCATGCGCAATGGCCTGCCATATCAATTTCAATGATGACGGGCAATGTGCAAAGCCTGTACACCGCCGTGCAGAGCAATCAGTTAGATGTCGCCATCATCCGCGCACCGATTCCGATTCTGCCGGAAGATCTGCAAAGCCGCGCTTTTACCTCAGAAAAAACGGTGTTGGCGCTCAGCAAGCAGCATCCTCTGGCGGGCTCGTCGGCGCTGACGCTCGCATCGGTTAAGGACGATAAGTGGATTTCTTTGCGCGATCCCGAGGGTGTTGGCCTGGAGCAATACCTCTATGATGCCTGTCATAGCGCGGGTTTTCAGCCACATGTGATCCAGAATGCAACCGACGTACTCACCGTCATAAGTCTGGTGTCCACTGGCTTCGGTATCGCGTTACTCCCTGTTTCAGCAAAAGCGATCAGGCTGGAGAATGTGGTCTATGTCGATATTATCGACAGGTTGGAGGAGAGCGAATTGACGCTGGTGTGTCATCGGATCATTCGCTCAGAGGTGTTGAATAAATTTCTGCGCACGCTTGAACGCGCTGAGTGATGTTGCCCTACCGGGCGCTATGATGGTCCGCGCTCGGAGGCAATCTTCACCGCTAGCCCGGTCAGAACGCCAGCCATCAGCCAGCGCTGAATGACGGCAAACGACGGTCGGCGCAGCAGAAATAACGCGATGGTACCTGCCGAGATTGCCACCACTGCGTTTATCGACACGCTGATCGCAATCTGCGTCATGCCGAGCAACAACGATTGCCCCAGGACGCTGCCGTGCGCCGGATTGATAAACTGGGGAAGCAGCGACAGGTAGACGATGGCAATTTTGGGATTGAGCAGGTTGGTCAGAAACCCCATCAGGAACAGCTTACGAGGGCTGTGTCGGGGTAATTCTTTCAGTTGAAACGGTGAGCGCCCGCCGGGGCGCACGGACTGCCACGCCATCCACAGGAGATAAAGCACGCCAGCAATGCGCAGCGCGTCGTAGGCATAGGGTACCGCCATCATCAGCGCGGTCAGGCCAAAGGCGGCGCAAATCATATAGAAAATAAAACCAAGCGCTACGCCGCCAAGAGAGACCAGCCCCGCCGCGCGTCCCTGAGAGATGGAGCGGGAAATCAGATAGATCATATTCGGCCCTGGCGTGAGTGCCATGCCAAGAGAGACGAGCGCGAAGGCGAGAATGTTATGGGACTCTGACATGAAGGACTCCTGCGAGGCGATGTTTTTTTATCCTATGCCATTCTGTTTTGTTCCGCGAGGCAATTGTTAGTAGGGGATTAATTCCGCGAGCGCACGCGTTTACACCCGCGGCGACGGTGATATCGGACTAAAAAAAAGCCCGCATTGGATGCGGGCAAAAAATACTGGAAGCAATGTGAGCAATGTCGTGCCGAATATCTGAGCGTTTGACTCAACTATTCGGTAATGAGAAAGATAATGCTTCTCATTTAATATATCAACCCTATTTTTTGTGGGAAAACGCAATGGCTTCTGTGGGTATGGAAATAGGGAGGGGGGAAATAAAGGGCCGCCCCGCGGAAGCTGGGCGGCCTGAAGGGTTACGCGACTTTCGTCGCCGCTTTCATGCTTTGGACAAAGCGTTTCAGTTCATCGAGCATCGCCTGCGGATTTTCGACGTTGCGTTCGATGATCTTCACAATTGCCGAACCGGAAATAGCTCCGGCGGCTCCGGCATCAATTGATGCCGCAACCTGATCCGGCGCAGAAATCCCAAAGCCCTGCAGCGGCGGCGCGGCGTTGTACTCTGCCAGCTTCGCGACCAGGTGATGCAGCGGCAGGGCGGCGCGGGTTTCGGTACCCGTCACGCCAGCGCGGGAGAGCAGATAAGTGTAACCACGGCCATGTTCGGCAATCTGGCGCAGTAAATCATCATCGGCATTTGGCGGGCAGATGAAAATTGGCGCGACGTTGTGACGCAGGGCCGCCTGACGGAACGGTGCAGACTCTTCCACCGGCACATCGGCAACCAGTACTGAATCCACGCCGACGCGAGCGCATTCCGCGTAGAACTCATCGATACCGCGGTTGAATACCAGGTTGGCGTACATCAGCAGGCCGATAGGGATGGCCGGATATTTCTGGCGAATCGCCGCCAGCATTTCGAAACACTGGGTTGGCGTTACACCCGAAGCAAACGCACGCAGGGTCGCGTTCTGGATGGTCGGGCCGTCGGCCAACGGATCGGAAAACGGGATCCCCAGCTCCAGGGCGTCGGCACCGCCTTCAATCAGCGCATCAATAATTTTCAGCGACTGTTCCGGGTTTGGATCGCCTAAGGTCACGAAGGGGACAAAGGCGCCTTCCTTGCGGGCATTCAGTTGGGCAAACAGGTTGTCGTAGCGTTCCATCAGATTTCCCCTCGCGCTTTCAAAATATCGTGTACGGTAAAGATGTCTTTGTCGCCGCGGCCGGAGAGGTTCACTACCAGCAGCTGCTCTTTTTCCGGGTTTTCGCGCATCATTTTCAGCGCGTGGGCCAGGGCGTGGGATGACTCCAGCGCCGGGATAATCCCTTCGTGACGGCTCAGCTCTTTGAAGGCGTCGAGCGCTTCATTATCAGTAATCGACACGTACTCGGCGCGACCAATGCTGTTGAGGAAGGCGTGCTGCGGGCCGACGGACGGGAAGTCGAGACCGGCAGAGATCGAGTAAGATTCTTCAATCTGGCCTTCGTCGGTCTGCATCATCGGTGATTTCATGCCGAAGTAGATGCCCACGCGGCCATGCTTCAGCGGTGCGCCGTGCTCGCCGGTTTCGATACCGTGACCGGCCGGTTCTACGCCAATCAGGCCGACGCTGGTCTCGTCAATAAAGTCGGCGAACATACCGATGGCGTTGGAGCCGCCGCCGACGCAGGCAATCACCGCATCCGGCAGACGACCTTCTTTTTCACGCACCTGCACTTTGGTCTCTTCACCGATCATGCGCTGGAATTCACGCACGATGGTTGGGAATGGGTGTGGGCCCGCGGCGGTACCGAGCATGTAGTGCGCGGTTTCGTAGCTGCCAGACCAGTCGCGCAGCGCTTCGTTACAGGCATCTTTCAGGGTCGCGGAGCCACTGTGTACCGCGATAACCTCCGCGCCCATCAGGCGCATACGGAACACGTTCGGCGACTGACGCTCGATATCTTTAGCGCCCATATAGATACGGCACTTCAGGCCGAGCAGGGCGCAGGCAAGCGCAGAAGCCACGCCGTGCTGACCGGCGCCGGTTTCGGCGATGATTTCGGTTTTGCCCATTCGTTTTGCCAGCAGCGCCTGGCCCAACACCTGGTTGGTTTTGTGCGCGCCGCCGTGCAGCAGGTCTTCACGCTTGAGGTACAGCGTGGTATTGGTGCCCGCCGTCAGGTTGCGGCACTTAGTTAGCGCCGTTGGGCGGCCAGCATAGTTTTTCAGCAGGTCGGTAAATTCGGCCTGGAAGTCAGGATCTTTCTGCGCGCTAACAAACGCTTCTTCCAGCTGGCGCAGGGCCGGCATCAGAATCTGCGGAACGTACATACCGCCAAATTCGCCGAAATAGGGGTTCAGTAAAGTACTCATTATTGCTCCTTAATATGCGCGCAGCGTCTGAAATACCGAGGCCAGTTTGCTGGCGTCTTTAATACCCGGTTTTGACTCGACACCTGAATTGAAATCCAGCCCGGCGCAGCCGCTTTTGGCTGCGTCTACGCAGTTGTCTGCGCTTAACCCACCGGCCAGCATCACGTTGCTGAGATCCTGACCTTGTAACAGAGACCAATCAAAACGCTGACCGGTGCCGCCCTGACCATTGTCGAAGAGATATTTGTCGACATGATTCAGATTGCGCAATGGCAGCCTGTCGGCCACGCTCAGCGCTTTCCAGATTTGTACCGAATCCGGCAATTGCGCACGCAGAGCGTCAATATAGGTCTGGTCTTCATCACCGTGCAGTTGCACCGCGCTCAGCGATAAGGTGGTGGCAAGCGCGACTACTTCGGCCTGAGGCGTATTGCGAAACACGCCGACGTAGCTCAGCGGCGCGGCGGCTATCACCTCACGGGCCTGCTCCACGCTGACCGCACGCGGTGAGGCAGGAACGAAAATCAGCCCGCCGTAAATCGCACCGGCTTCATAGGCCGCCTGCGCATCCTGTGCGCGGGTCAAGCCACAGACTTTATTTTCCCCCAGCAGCACGCGGCGGACGGCGGCATTGAGGTCGTCATGAGACATCATCGCCGAACCGATCAGGAAGCCGTTGGCGAAGTGGGCCAGCTCGCGAACCTGCGCGTTGGTGTTAATACCGGATTCGCTGATGACCGTCACATCGTGGCCCAGACGCGGCGCCAGCTGACGGGTGCGGTTGAGGTCGATGGAGAGGTCACGCAGGTCGCGGTTATTAATGCCGACGACTTTGGCCTTCAGCGCAATGGCGCGTTCCAGCTCTTCCTCGTTGCTCACTTCGGTCAGCACGCCCATATTCAGACTGTGCGCCACGGCGGCAAGCTGGCGATACTGCTCGTCGTCCAGCACCGAGAGCATCAGCAGGCAGGCATCCGCCTGATGGAAGCGCGCCAGGTAGATCTGGTAAGCGTCGATGATAAAGTCTTTGCACAGAATCGGCTGCGGCGCGATTTGGCTGACGATCGGCAGGAAATCGAAGCTGCCCTGGAAATACTTCTCATCGGTTAAAACCGAAATCGCCGAAGCGTAGTGTTTGTACACGTTGGCGATACGCGCCGGGTCGAAATCATCGCGGATCACCCCTTTCGACGGCGAGGCTTTTTTACATTCCAGAATAAACGCCGTGCGGGTGCCGCGCAGCGCGTCATAGAAACTACGCTGGCTTGGCTGCACATCGTTCTGGAAGGAAGCTAACGGTTGTTGTTGTTTGCGGGCTGCTACCCAAATCGCTTTATCGGCCACGATTTTTGCTAATACGGTCTGCATTTTTTATCCTCTTGCCGCTAATGCGGTGACGCGGTCGTAGGCTGCGCCGCTGTGCAACACATCCAGCACTTTCTTGACGTTGGCCTTCAGGTCCTCATGACCGTAAAGGCGCATCAGCATGGCGACGTTAACCGCCACGGCGGACTCATGCGCAGCTTCACCTTTACCTTGTAGTAAGCGCGTCAGAATGTCACGGTTTTCTTCCGGCGTGCCGCCCGCCAGCTCGGCCTGATGGTAAGGCTTGAGGCCAAAGTCGTCGGCGGTCAGCTGATAACTTTTAATTTCGCCGTTGTTCAGTTCGGCCACCACGGTCGGCGCGTGCAGCGAGACTTCATCCATACCGCCGCTGTGGACGACCGCCGCACGTTCATAGCCCAGTACGCGCAGGGTTTCCGCAATCGGCAGTACCAGCTCCGGGCTGTAAACGCCAATCAGCGCCAGCGGCGGGTGCGCCGGGTTAATCAACGGACCCAGCACGTTGAACAGGGTGCGGGTTTTCAGCTGTTGGCGAACCGGCATCGCATGGCGGAAACCGGTATGGTATTTCGGTGCAAACAGGAAGCACACGCCGAGTTCATCAAGAGCCTGACGCGATTTGTCGGCGTTCATGTCCAGATTAATGCCGAAGGCGGCCAGCAGGTCAGATGAACCCGACTTACTGGAAACGCTGCGGTTGCCGTGTTTGGCCACTTTCAATCCACACGCTGCGGCGACAAAGGCGCTGGCGGTGGAGATGTTGATGCTGTTGCTGCCGTCACCCCCGGTGCCGACGATATCGGCAAACGGGTAGTCCGGACGTGGGAACGGCGCGGCGTTTTCCAGCAGCGCAGTGGCGGCACCGGCGATTTCATTCGGGCTTTCACCACGAATTTTCATGCTCACCAGCGCGGCGGCCAGCTGCTCCGGCTTCACTTCACCGCGAACGACCGCAGAGAACAGCACATGGCTCTCCTGCTGGCTCAGCGTTTGCGCCTGATACAATTTTTCCAGAATCGGCTGGAGAGTGTTGCTCCGCTCCAGCTTCTGCAGCGCCCATGCCAGGGTTTGTTCCAGCAGGCGTGCGCCCTGAGTGGTGAGGATCGATTCCGGGTGGAACTGGAAACCGCAAACGCGATCGGCATCGTGGCGAACCGCCATCACCATCCCGTTAAAGTGGGCGTTGATGGTTAAACCTGCCGGAATATTGCTGCCAACCAGCGAGTGGTAGCGGGCGACCGGCAGTGGATTGCTTAAACCGTCGAACATGGCCTGGCCGTCGTGTTCAATGCTGGACGCTTTGCCGTGCAGGATTTCGCCGGCCTGGCCGACGTAGCCACCGTAGGCTTCAACAATGGCCTGATGGCCAAGGCAGATACCGATAATGGGCAGCTTGCCACGCATACGCGTCAGCAGCTCCGGCATGCAGCCCGCTTCCGACGGTGCCCCCGGGCCGGGAGAGAGCATCAGCACCGGGTTGTCCATGGTGCCGAGGCGGTCGATTAAGGTTTGTGCCGGAACGTGGTTACGGTAAATCACCACGTTATGCCCGTTCGCGCGCAGCTGATCTGCCAGGTTGTACGTAAAGGAGTCGATATTATCGAGCAGCAGAATGTCAGCCATCAGAAAATCTCCTGTGCATGATGGGCGGTGGCGATGGCGCGCAGAACCGCACGCGCTTTATTACGGGTTTCATCGGCTTCAGACTGCGGGACAGAATCCAGCACCACGCCTGCGCCGGCCTGTACGGTGGCAATCCCGTTTTCAACAAACGCCGAACGAATAACGATGCAGGTGTCGAGGTCGCCGTGGGCGGTAAAGTAGCCCACCGCGCCGCCGTAGCTGCCGCGACGTTTGCCTTCTGCGGCGGCAATCAGCTGCATTGCGCGAACTTTCGGCGCGCCGCTGAGGGTGCCCATATTCATGCAGGCGCGGTACGCATGCAGCACATCGAGGTCCTGACGCAGTTCGCCGACCACGCGGGAGACGAGGTGCATCACGAAAGAGTAACGGTCTACCTTTGTCAGATCGGCCACGTAGCGGCTACCTGGCGTACAGATGCGGGCCAGATCGTTACGCGCGAGGTCAACCAGCATCAAATGTTCGGACAGCTCTTTGTGGTCGGTACGCATCTCCAGCTCAATGCGGCTGTCGAGGTCACGATCCAGCGAACCGTCGGCACGGCGGCCGCGTGGGCGAGTACCGGCAATCGGGTAGATTTCAATCTGACGGTTGGTGGCATCGTACTTCAGCGAACTTTCCGGCGACGCGCCGAACAGGGTGAAGTCGTTATCCTGCATAAAGAACATGTACGGGCTGGGGTTGCTCTTCTTCAGCACATCATAAGCGGCCAGCGGGGAAGGGCACGGCAGCGAGAAGCGACGAGACGGCACCACCTGGAAAATTTCTCCGGCGCGAATGGCTTTTTGCATTTTGCGCACCACGTCGCCGTACTCTTCGTCGCTTTGATTGGTTTCGCAGCGCATCTCTTTAACGGTGTGTACCGGCAGGGCCGTCGGCGGTTCGTTCAGCTGCTGGCGTACCTGCGCGATGCGCTGCAGCAGGCGATCTTTTTCCGACTCAGACGGGGTAAACAGGCTCGCCTGAATGCGCGTGTTTTTGGTCTGGTGATCGATTACCAGCAGCGTCTCGGCGAGATAGAAGCAGTAGTCCGGGCAGGCAGTGTCGCTTTCAAGCTGCGGTAAATCCTCAAAACCGGCGACCAGGTCATAGGCGAACAGGCCGCCGAAGAACATCGCTTCACGCTCGTCCTGCGGAACGTCGACCAGCTCTTGCAGTAGGCGGAAGGCGTCAAACACCGACAGCGAGCACAGGCGCGCATCTTCATCCAACAGCGCGCTGACCGAAGGGAAACGCAGCACGCGGCCGTTCGGTTGGTGGGTATTCTCCACGCCGGCAGGCAGTGCGGCATCGAGCAGCGGCAGCAGGGACGCGCCGTTATCGGAAAGCGCCTGCAACGTGACGGTATCGCCCAGCGCGGTGATGCGCAGCGCACTATCGACCAGCAGCAGGCTTTTTAAGTCGTTTTTGCTATCAATATCAGCTGATTCAAGCAGCAGCGTCGCCGGGCGCGCGCCGCACAGCTGGTGGAACAGTGCGGTGGGGTTTTCACGGTAAATCGCGTCGCTGGTCAGAAGCTCGAGCATAGGTTTTTGTGTTTGCATCGTTGTTCTCGCCTGTTCTGTCTCTTTTTTGCTTAATAAAAAGCCCGCTCATTGGCGGGCTGGGTATCTGTATGCTTTACGCAGACGTGATGACTCCGCCCTATCGGGAAGTACGCCACCAACCGCCGTGCAGAGCAATCATTTTACGTGTCATTTGCAGATACCTTACTAAGTGAACTTTCGTACTAGTTAACTAGTTCGAGGGGGCAAAGTCAACCCCTGATTTCAGAATTTCCCGTAATCCCGCTATGATAGGCCGCTAACAACGCTGAGTCGTATTAAGGAAGCCGTTTTGAGCGATACCAATTACGCAGTGATTTACGATCTGCACAGCCACACCATCGCCTCGGATGGCCGCCTGACGCCGGAAGAATTGGTGCACCGCGCCGGGGAGATGCGGGTGGGAACGCTCGCTATCACCGATCACGACACCGTCGACGGCATTCCTCGGGCACAGGCGGAAATTGCCCGCGCCGGGCTGCCGCTCACCCTGATTACCGGCGTGGAAATTTCTACGCTGTGGGAAAATCACGAAATTCATATCGTCGGGCTGAATATCGATATTGCCAACCCGACGCTCACCGCCTTTTTAAACGCGCAGATCGATCGCCGACAGCAGCGCGGACAAATGATCGCCGAGCGCCTGGAGAAAGCGCATATTCCGGGCGCCTGGGAAGCCGCGCTGAAAATGGCCGAAGGCGGCGCGGTCACCCGCGGCCATTTTGCCCGCTTTCTGGTCGAGCAGGGCAAAGCCAGCAATATTGGCGATGTTTTCAAAAAATATCTCGCACGTGGGAAAACCGGTTACGTTCCGCCGCAGTGGTGTACAATAAAGGAAGCTATTGATGTCATTCATCATTCGGGTGGCGTAGCGGTCATTGCTCACCCGGGGCGGTATAACCTGTCCGCCAAGTGGCTGAAAAGGTTGCTGGCACACTTTAGCGAACACGGCGGCGACGCGATGGAAGTTGCCCAGTGCCAGCAGGCGCCGCACGAGCGCGCTCAGCTTGCCACCTATGCCCGCGAATACGGTTTACTGGCGTCCCTTGGGTCGGATTTCCATCAACCCTGCCCGTGGATTGAGCTAGGACGTAAACTGTGGTTACCCGCCGGCGTCGAAGGTATCTGGCAGCGCTGGGAGCAGCCGCAGAATACAACTGAGAGGGAAGTATGAGTCAGTTTTTTTATATCCATCCGGATAACCCGCAGGCACGTCTGATTAATCAGGCGGTCGAGATAGTGCGTAAGGGGGGCGTCATCGTTTACCCAACCGACTCTGGTTACGCGCTGGGCTGCAAAATTGAAGATAAAGGCGCGATGGAGCGTATTTGCCGCATCCGTCATCTGCCGGACGGCCACAACTTTACGCTGATGTGCCGCGACCTGTCCGAACTGTCGACCTACTCCTACGTCGACAACGTGGCGTTTCGTCTGATGAAAAACAACACGCCGGGCAACTACACCTTTATCCTGAAAGGGACCAAAGATGTGCCGCGCCGCCTGCTGCAAGAGAAACGTAAAACGATTGGCATGCGCGTGCCGTCCAACCCGATCGCCCAGGCGCTGCTCGAGACGTTAGGCGAGCCAATGCTCTCTACCTCGTTGATGCTGCCGGGCAGTGAATTTACCGAGTCCGATCCGGAAGAGATTAAAGACCGTCTGGAAAAGCAGGTGGATTTGATTATTCACGGTGGTTATCTTGGCCAGCAGCCGACTACGGTGATTGACCTGACCGAGGACTCGCCGGTGGTGCTGCGTGAAGGCGTCGGTGACGTGAAGCCGTTCCTGTAGTCACCTGTACCCGGTGGCGTCTGCCGCCGGGTTATTTCCCTGCCTTGCTAGCGCCACTGAATATTATCTTTGTTGCTTTTCGAAACATTGCACTCTTCGCACATAATTTGCAGGTTGGTGATTTCTAACGCCAACTGTGGGTAGTACGAACGTGGTTTTATATGGTCAACATGCATGACCAGGCCGTTTTTTGGCCCTCGCCCACATACGCAGCAGGTGTTGCCGTAGCGTTTAAATGCCTGGTAGCGCAGCTTACGCCACTCTTTCGAGGCGTAAAATGTGCTGGCTGAGCGCTTCATTTTCTCTTCTGCCTGGCGGCGTCTTTCTTCCTGACTGCGGCGAATCTGCGCAAATAAGCCGAGGTTGTCTTCTTCATCCGTGCGTTTCAGAAATTCGCTATTGGCGAACAGTGTGTCTTCGCGCGTGATGTCTATTTCATGTCCCCATGCATCCCTGGGTTTTAATCGGCCCTGCTTATCATAGCGTTCCCACGCAGCCAGCGTTCGTCTGGCTTTCCGTTCCTGCCATTGATACCAGATGGCAAAGAGTGCGCCGAGCGCCTTTTCAATTACGATCATCTACGTCTAATCCTGGTCCATAATCAATCATATCTGTGGCTTGCCGACAGCCGTGAACTGAGGCAAACGTAACGTGGAAGAGCATTCATCTTAAACTTCGTGTAGTATGTCGGACCACGTTTGTCTGCGTGTGCACATAACGGTGTCCGCAGAAGAAAAAGTATTTACACAACAATAAGTTATTATTTTTATGCTAACTTGTTGTTTCATAAAGTATACCAGACGCCTGTGAAGGCGACACCTGAAGGAAGCTCTATGAGCGATAAAAGCGAAAAACTGCAAAAAGTGCTGGCACGTGCCGGCCACGGCTCCCGTCGTGAAATTGAAACGATTATTGAAGCGGGCCGCGTGAGCGTCGATGGCAAAATCGCCAAGCTGGGCGATCGCGTTGAAGTGATCCCGGGCCTTAAAATTCGTATCGATGGACATCTGATCTCCGTTAAAGAATCTGTCGAACAGATCTGCCGCGTTCTGGCCTACTACAAACCAGAAGGCGAACTCTGTACCCGTAACGACCCGGAAGGGCGTCCGACCGTGTTTGATCGTCTGCCGAAACTGCGCGGCGCGCGCTGGATTGCCGTGGGCCGTCTTGACGTGAATACCTGTGGTCTGCTGTTGTTCACCACCGACGGTGAACTGGCTAACCGCCTGATGCACCCAAGTCGTGAAGTTGAGCGTGAGTACGCGGTGCGTGTCTTTGGTGAAGTGGACGACAATAAAGTACGCCAGCTTTCTCGCGGCGTGCAGCTGGAAGATGGCCCGGCAGCGTTCAAAACCATCAAATTCAGCGGTGGCGAAGGCATCAACCAGTGGTACAACGTGACCCTGACCGAAGGCCGTAACCGTGAAGTCCGTCGTCTGTGGGAAGCGGTAGGGGTACAGGTCAGCCGCTTGATCCGCGTGCGCTATGGCGATATCCCGCTGCCGAAAGGGCTGCCGCGCGGCGGTTGGACCGAGCTGGACCTGGCGCAGACCAACTACCTGCGCGAGCTGGTTGAGCTGCCGCCGGAAACCTCGTCAAAAGTGGCGGTGGAAAAAGACCGGCGTCGCATGAAGGCGAATCAGATTCGTCGCGCCGTGAAGCGTCACACGACTACCGGCAATAATGCGAATAACGGCAACCGTCGTTCCAGCACGCGTAATAACCCGAAAGGGTAAGCACCTTCGTTCCGACGGGCCACCGTCGGAACTTTTTCCCCGTATTTCTCTTCTCCTGTGATTCTATTCACACTTCTGTATAAAGACAAAAAACAGGAATTCCTCAGACAAAGAACGCAAAGTGATAAAATAGCGTCCGCCATATACTGATGCCACAGATTACTCAAACAGGTAGCCCGAAATGGAAACAACGAAAAAACTCTCGGCAAGCTATGTGGTTATCGGCGTTAAAGAAAAGATAGGCTATGGCTTTGGCGATTTTGCCTCTAATTTATCCTTCGGTTTCGTTTCGCTTTTTTTTTATTATTCTTCTATACCAATATCTTTGGCATTAGCGCTGTCCAGGCCAGCCTGATCTTTGTTATTGCACGGGTTGTGGACGCCATCTTTAATATTCTGATTGGCTTTGCCATTGATAAAACCCACAGCCGCTATGGCAAGCTCCGTCCCTGGTTATTATATGGATCAATACCGCTTGGGCTGCTGACCGTGTTGTGTTTCCTGCCGCTGGGCGGCGAAGCGAAATTCTGGTTTGCGCTGTGTTCTTACACCATTTATTGTCTGGCCTACACGGCGGTGAACACCCCGTATTCGGCGATGACCAACCGCTTAACCCAGCATGAGGCTTCGCGTTCGTCGCTGTCGGTGTATCGCTTTGTGCTGGCTATCGTCGGCTATCTGATTGTTTCAACCACCGCGGATATCCTTATTTCACCGTTTGACGACAAGCAGATGGGCTACGTTTTCGCCGTCTCCTGCTTTGCACTGCTGGCGACCTTCTTGTTCCTCGCCTGTTTTGGCATGACCAAAGAGCGCGTGGGAGAAGAAGAAGATGCGCCTGCGCCGACCCTGAAAGAAATGTTCCGCGCCGTGATGGGCAATGGCCCTTTGATTAACCTGTCGCTATTTACTGTCTTCTTTTATATCGCCTATACCGTGTGGATGGCGATTGCCATTTACTTTATTAAATACATTATCGGCAATGAAGGTTTTACCTCATCGTTCTTTATGATTCAGTCGGCCGCCTATATTTTAGGAACGGTTGTCTCTGAGAAAGTCATCGCCATGATGGGGAAAAAGAAAATGACACTGCTGGCGCTGCTAATTGGCGTACTGGGCGTGCTGATGCAGTATTTTGTCGCCGGGAATCATATCTGGTTAATTATGACCGGGGTGTGCCTGTTCAGTATTACCTTAGGCATGGGATTCGTCGCCATGTGGTCCATGATTGCGGATACCGTGGAATATGCGGAATGGCATCACGGCGTGCGTACCGAAGGCGCGATATACGGCTTCTTTAACTTTATTACCAAAATTGCAATGGCGATCGGCGGCGGCTGTGCCGGGTGGATGCTGGATTATTACCACTATGATGCCGCCAGCATTAGCGCCAGTGCGTTAAGCGGTATCAATATCCTGATGACGCTGTTCCCCGGCGCCATGTTCGCGATAAGCGCTATTTTTGTCGCCAGCTACTCGCTCGATGAAAAAACCTACCGCGATATCGTTCAGAAAATCAGCCTGCGTAAGCAGAACGCGCTTTAACCTCAGGGAGTCGAGACATGAATCGTGATTTTAAAAACCTTATTGCCGCGATGAGCGCCGAAGACAAAGTGGCGCTGCTCAACGGCAGCGGCCTGTGGCGCACGGCCAGTCTGCCGCAGCACGGTATTGACGATATTGTCATGACCGACGGCACCTACGGCGTGCGCTACAGCAGCGCGCAGAAAGACGGTAGTGAAAAATGGAGTATGGACGATTTTATCTCCGTGATTACCCAAACCGCAGACCAGGCCAACGCCGAGGAATCGGCGGCGAAAGGCGGCAGCGAAGCCTTGTTCAGCGCCTCGCTGCCGGCCACCTGTTTCCCGAACGGCTCAAGCCTCGCCTGTAGCTGGGATATCGACCTGGTCTATCAAATGGGTCAGGCGCTGGGCCGCGAGTGCCAGCATATGGGCGTCGGGATACTGCTGGGGCCAGGTATCAACATTCGCCGCACGCCGCTAGCCGGGCGCGGTTATGAATACTACGCCGAAGATCCGGTTGTCAGCGGGGATATCGCGGCGGCATTGATCAACGGCCTGCAGGATGAAGGCGTTGGCGCCAGCCTGAAGCACTTTGCTGCCAACAACTCGGAGTACCGCCGCACGGAAATGGACTCCATTATTGAAGAGCGTGCGCTGCGCGAAATCTATCTTGCGGGGTTCCAGCGGGCGATCGCGAAGTCGCAGCCGTGGACGGTGATGTCTTCCTACAACCGGCTGAACGGTGTGCAAACGTCACAGGATCCGTTCCTGTTGACCCAGGTGTTGCGTGACGAGTGGGGCTACCAGGGGCTGGTGATGTCCGACTGGTATGGCGTGAAGGATCGTCCCGCATCGCTGCTGGCGGGTAACGATCTGGCGATGCCGGAAACCCGGCTCGATAAACAGACGCTGTTGGCGGCGATTGAATCCGGCGAAGTACCGATGTCGGTGGTCGATCGCGCCTGCCTGCGGATGCTGGAACTGCTGGATAAGGTGCAACGCCACCGTCGCCCCAATGCGCAGGCCGATTTCCCGGCACATCATGCGCTTTCGCAGCAGTTGGCGGCGGAATCCATTGTATTATTGAAAAATGACGACGGGTTACTGCCGTTGCGTCCGGAGAAAACGCCGCGTATTGCCGTGGTGGGTAAACCGGCGCAGGAGCCGGTGATTCAGGGTTCCGGCTGCGCAACGACGGTACCGTATCTGTTTGACCGTCCGTTAGATGAAATTTTCGACCTCGCGGGCGATGATTTCAGCGTGCGGTGGGCGGTGGGCGCGCCTGACGATCTGCGCGATGACGAAGCGGCGTTGGCCCAGGCGAAAGCCGTGGCGCAGGAGGCCGATGTGGCGGTCATCTTCGTCAGCACCGCGGTAGGCGAAGACGGTGAAAACGGTGACCGCCAGGACCTGAATATTCTGGCCGTGCACGAGCGCCTGATTCGCGAGGTAGCCTCTGTGCAGCCGAATGTCGTGGTGGTGCTGGCCAACAGCGATGCGGTGGTGATGCCGTGGCTGGGTGACTGCAAAGCGCTGCTGGAAACCTTCTTTGCCGGGCAGGGTATGGGCCGCGCGGTAGCGGAAATTTTGTTCGGGTTACGTAACCCAAGCGGCAAGCTGACGGTGACGGTACCGAATACGCTGGAAGAGACCCCGGCCTGGCTACAATACCCGGGGGAGAATCTGCGCCACCATTACGGTGAGGGATTATTCGTGGGCTATCGCTACTACGATAAACGCTGTCTGAATCCGCTCTTCCCGTTTGGTTTTGGCTTAAGCTATACGCAGTTTGCCTATGACAATCTGCTGCTGTCGACAACGCGCGTGGGGGCGGATGATACGCTAACCGTCACCGTTGATTTACATAACGTGGGCGCGTATGACGGTAAAGAGGTCGTTCAGCTGTACGTTTCCGCACCAAAAGGCGAGCTGATTCGTGAAGTGCGTGCCTTAAAGGGCTTTACTAAAGTCGCATTGGCCGCCGGGGAAACCCGCCGTGTCAGCCTGCAACTGCCGATCGCCGAGCTTGCCTGCTATCATCCGGGTCTGGCCGATTGGGTTATTACGCCTGGCGAATGGCATCTTCACGTGGGGGCGTCATCCCGCGATCTGCCGCTGAGCGCGACGTTTGAGATTGATTGCCCGCCACGCTACGTGCCGCTGCGCGATGATAACTCGTTGCAACAGCTGATTCAGCAGCCGGAAGCCTTTGCCCGGGTCGTACAGCTGATTGCCGGAAAAAGTCAGATTCCTGCGGAACAGGTACGAGAGAAGCTGATTCGCCTGGTGCCCGATCTGTTCTGCGGTCTGCTGATTGCGCTGACCGAGTTTCTGGCGCTGGACATCGAGCGTGATGAACTGAACGCGGTGTTGGCCGGAACAAACTAACCGCTAATAACAGGAGAAGGCGCGTGTTTCCTTTTTCAGTGACGCATCCTCGCCCGGCCGCCCATGCCGAGCGGCAGACGGCAAGCGGCTACGAGCTGATCGCCTTTGACGCGGAGAAACTCAACGTTTTTGCGGCGGAGGTTCGCTACTGTGAGCCGCACTGGCACCCGGCACCGGAGCTTATTACGGTGCTTCGCGGGCGGTTTTCGCTGGCGGTGGGGCAGCAAAGCGTAGCGCTTCACGCGGGGGAGATGCTGTATATCAATGCCGAAGAGGTACACGCGCTGAGCGCGGAAGAAGACGGCAGCCAACTGGTGACCGTGCAGTTTTCACCGGGACTGTTTGATGAACTGCACCCGGCGCCATTGCTGAACTGGCGAACGCATCGCCACGCCATGACGCCAGCCGACAGTGCCGTTTTCCCCCGGCTACAGTCGCTGCTGGCGCGAATTATGGACAACGATGCGCCGTTTCAGCGCATTGCGGCTATCTATCTGCTGCTGGATGCGCTGGTGGCAGCCGGGCAACCGACTCAGCGGGCTGAAAGTTCGCTGCGGGAAGATGCGATGATTAAAGAGGGGATTGATTACATTAATCAGCACTTCGACCAACCGCTGACCTTGAGCGATGTTGCCGAGCATAGCGGCATGAGCTACTCGTACTTTTCCCGGCTGTTTAAAAAGGTCAGTCGACACAATTTCAAAGAATATCTGACGCTGGTGCGGCTGAACAAAGCCCGCACCCTGCTACGTGATACCCGCACGCCGATCACTGACATCAGCCACAGCTGTGGTTTTCAGGAACATAAGGCGCTGATTGCCGCCTTTAATAAGTACTGTGGGCTGACGCCAACCGAGTACCGTAAACGCTTTCTTTCGCGCCAGAATTTAGCGGAAAGTACGCTGGCACAGGGCGAAGATTGCCTGTGCCTGCCGCTCAACGCCGCGCTGCTCGAGAGGCTAACGCAGCTTAGTAATCAATGCCAATCTGCGCCTTAATTCCGGCTTCAAACGCATGTTTGACGGGGCGCAGTTCACTGACGGTATCGGCATACTCAAGGATGTCCCGGTGGCAACCGCGGCCGGTGATAATGACCGTTTGATGCTGCGGGCGCGCTTTCAGCGCCGTTAAGACTTCTTCCAGCGGCAGATAGTCATAGGCCACCATGTAGGTCAACTCGTCGAGTACGACCATATCCAGCGTCTCGTCGGCCAGCATCCGTTTGGCGTGCTGCCATACGGCAAGGCAGGCTTCCGTGTCGCTTTCGCGGTTCTGAGTGTCCCAGGTAAACCCGGTGGCCATCACCTGAAATTCAACGCCCAGCGGTTCGAGCAGGTTACGCTCACCGTTTGGCCACGTGCCTTTAATGAACTGAATCACCCCGACGTTATGGCCGTGGCCGACCGCGCGGGTGGCGGTACCGAAGGCGGCAGTGGTTTTGCCTTTGCCATTGCCGGTAAACACAATCACGATCCCTCGTGTGTCCTGGGCGGCAGCGACGCGGGCAGCGACGCGCTCTTTCACGCGTTGCTGGCGTTCACGGTAACGTTCATCACTCATTGGGCAATTCCTGGTTTACGCCCGGGTTGGGCATCAAAAGTCATACCGGTTTTCCGGCGGCTATCATCGCCCATCAGCCACAGATACAGCGGCATGATATCGGCAGGGGTTTTGAGCTTCAGCGCATCTTCCGTCGGGAAGGCGCTGGCGCGCATTTTGGTTCGCGTACCACCGGGGTTAATGCAGTTGACGCGCAGCTGACCCTGATACTCTTCGGCCAGCACCTGCATCATACCTTCGGTGGCGAATTTCGACGCCGCGTAGGCTCCCCAGTTGGCACGCCCTTGACGGCCCACGCTGGAGGAGGTGAAGACCAGCGAACCGGCATCCGATTGCAGCAGCAGCGGGAGCAGCGCCTGGGTTAACATAAAGGTACCGTTGACGTTAACCTGCATCACCTGCTGCCAGACCTGCGGATCCTGCTCGCTCATCGGGACCACGTCCCCCAACAGCCCGGCGTTATGCAACACGCCATCAAGACGCGGGTAGTGCAGACCTATCTGCTGCGCGACCTGCTGGCAGTCTTGCGGGGTGCAGGTTAGCAGATCCAGCGTATACCAACGGACCGGTAATTCACTGATATTGCTGATTTCCTGCGCAACTGAACGTAATTTTTCTTCGCTACGACCTAATAAAATGACGCTGGCGCCATAGCGCGCGTAGGTGATAGCGGCTTCTCGCCCGATACCGTCGCTGGCCCCTGTGACCAGGATGATACGATTCTGCAACAAGTCGAGCTGGGGTTGATAGTGCACGGTAGCTCCTCTATGGCCTTTAGTGACCATATTTTATGTACTTTTCATCGCTTTTGGGCTTTATGCCTGAATCTCTTCGCTATTTCAATCGGCGCACCGGAGAGACAACGTCTAATTAACAATTTGCAATGATTTCATTTGCAAAAAAATCATCTGGAAGCGGCCTCGAGGACGGATACTCCAGTCGAGACGTACCGGACGCGGTGTTGTACACTGAGCGACAGATTATGTGATTTTTGTACAAGGTGGATGTGTGGAATTACTTTTTCAATATGGTCTATTTCTCGCGAAGATCGTGACGGTTGTCATCGCTATTGCCGTCATTGCCGTGCTGATTGTCAATCTGACGTCGCGCAAGCGGCAGCGCGGCGAACTGCGGATCACCAACTTAAGCGAGCAGCACAAGGACATGCAGGAAGATTTAGCCGTCGCGCTGCTCGACGGGCCGCAGCAGAAGCTGTGGCATAAAGCGCAAAAGAAAAAACTGAAGCAAGAAGCAAAGGCGGCAAAAGCCAAAGCGAAGCAGGGTGAAAGCGCGGTCTCCGGCAAACCGCGCGCGTGGGTGCTGGATTTTAAAGGCAGCATGGATGCCCACGAAGTCGCCTCGCTGCGTGAAGAGATCACCGCCGTGCTCACGGTCGCTACACCGCAGGATCAGGTGGTGCTGCGCCTTGAGAGCCCCGGCGGCGTGGTGCACGGTTATGGGCTAGCGGCCTCCCAGCTGCAACGTATTCGCGATAAGCAGATCCCGCTGACGGTCGCAGTCGATAAAGTCGCGGCCAGCGGCGGCTACATGATGGCCTGCGTGGCGAATAAAATCGTCGCGGCGCCGTTCGCCATCCTCGGTTCGATTGGCGTGGTCGCGCAGATCCCAAACCTCAACCGTTTCCTGAAAAATAAAGATATCGACGTTGAGCTGCACACTGCGGGTCAGTACAAGCGTACGCTGACGCTGCTGGGCGAAAACACCGACGAAGGGCGACAGAAGTTCCGCGAAGAGCTGAACGAAACCCATCATCTGTTTAAAGATTTTGTGAAAACAATGCGTCCGACGCTGGATATCGAGCAGGTGGCAACCGGTGAACACTGGTACGGCTCTCAGGCGCAGGAAAAAGGGCTGGTTGATGAAGTGGGCACCAGCGATGAACTTCTGCTGGGGCTGATGGCCGACCACGAAGTGGTCAACGTTCGCTACACGCGACGTAAGAAAATGATGGACCGCTTTACCGGCAGCGCCGCGGAAAGCGCGGATCGTCTGATGATGCGCTGGTGGCAGCGCGGGCAAAAACCGATGCTTTAAGCCACTATAGCCCAAAAATAATCACGCCCGGTAAACGTTGTTTACCGGGCGTGTTCTTTTGGCTCAGGCGACGGCCTTAAGCTCAGTCAACCAGGTGATATTTTTCAGACAGCTCGTGGGCGAGATATTTGAACATATTAAACACCGCCGTGCTTTTCGGCGTAGGCAGGCCCTGTTCATCCAGGAAGTACTCGCCGCTGAAGACCAGCACGCCGTTGCGTTGCTCAACGCCGGTAGCTTCAATGCCGGCTAAAGTATCTTCGTGTTCGCGAATAAGGCGATTGGCTTCAATCAGCAGCGTCTGGCGATCGATAGGTTGGCTATTATTTGACATATTCAACTCCTCAAAATTCTCGCGCTAGTTTACGCCGGGTGCCCGTCGTGGGCAAATATTCCCGACGTTTACCAGGGGCAACGATTTTACCGCAGAGTTGGCAGGATGGGTGTTTGCATGCTAATAAAGTTGCGTAACGAATTTTATCAGGTACAGTGTGACGCTTTCGGCAATCTGGCAACAGATTTGCTTGACATTCGACCGAATATTCTTCGTGCTATAGCTCCTGACGAAAAAAAGTCTGTGAACTCAGCCATCTGCGTGCTTACATCAAAAGCCGGTCAGTAAAGGGTTGATATCTATTGGCGTTGCCGCAACATACAAGGCTCGTCGCCAGTGGAATGTGGAACATGTGCGATGTATTCCTGGAAGAATCAAATTAGGTAAAGGTGAATATGGGTAAAGCTCTCGTTATCGTTGAGTCCCCGGCAAAAGCCAAAACGATCAATA
>PPYF01171746.1_pt1 | contig 59308 bp, 53 predicted proteins | sample 1559871 | NCBI WGS metagenome assembly PPYF01 (sample SAMN08240021, study PRJNA423297) | Human gut metagenome, whole genome shotgun sequencing project. | reverse complement strand
AGTATAAAATGGATGAAATCAGTGAAGAGGAAGCAGTATCAATTTAATATAGCAATTATTTAATATTCGTTATACTAGATAAGAATGGGATGCCGATGGTTGCGTTACATTGGCAGAAGTATTTTGATCATATTTGTGAAAAATACAATAAGATTTACAGAGAACAGATACCGAAGATTACGCCTCATGTATGTAGACATACCTATTGTACAAATATGGCGTTAGCTGGTATGAATCCGAAGACATTACAATACTTGATGGGACATTCTGAAATTGGTGTAACTTTAGATGTGTATACTCATGTGAGTTTCGAAGATGCAAGAGATGAAGTAGAGAAAATGAATATTGTATAGGCTGAAAAATAGCCGAAAAATCGTGGCATATTAACACAAAATGCCCGGTTTAACATGAATGATTCATTTGGGTGAAAAGAACAAATCTCCAAAACCCCAGTAAATTCAAGAAAAACAGCAATGTTAAGACCTCAAATTCATAACATGATTTTAGCATTATTCATAGCATGAATGGGGTCCAAACTATACAAAAGTATGCCATTTTATGCCAAATTAGAGATTTTTACAATGTTAAGAAAAAACGCTGAAAAAGGCGAAAAAACCTAGCAAATCCAGGCAAAACATGGCAAAGAAAGGTACGAAAAAATTATGTTGAAAGTATTATTCATTTGCCACGGCAGGAGTTTCTCTTTTGCCTAAATCTCCTTATTTTATAAGGGTTTGCTCACAATAGGAGAGTACATTACAACGATTTTACAACTTTTGAAAAGTGTTCCGATATGACTGAAATGGGAGATAGCACAATACTGAATATTCTTGTGCGATGAAATCACACTTCCGGAAATTTGGAAATCAGAGTTCCGGTACTCGGAAATCGCCTATTTTGTGCTTGATGACTTATCCATTTCTGTTTGGATATTGGTCAAGACCTTGCCGCATCTGCGGTGCGTAGCAGTCTTTACCAATGTCTCAACAGAAATTATGATTCGGTATGCACAAAAACGGATCTAAAAAGTGATTTCCATATCACCGGACAGCTGATGTAAAACCATCCGGAATATTCACAATACTGTGTATCCCCCCCATTTTTTTATATTTTAAGCCCTATTATAGTATTACCTTATCACAATTTATCGAATGTTTTAAAAATGTTTTTCAAAATGTTTATATAGAACAATTCCTAAAAAAGTTTGCAGTAGGAATAAACCAAATATAATGCCTATAATCCATGCTTCAATATGAAGTAACGCAAGCACAAAAGCAACAAACAAGTACACAAAAGTCATTAACTGATATACTAAAGAACCAGCTTTCATTCTTAAAAATACTTTTCTTTCATCAACATTATTGATGTGATTTTCTCTATTTATATTTTCCAATTTTTCTTTATTTTTTGGCATTTCATAATAACAAATTTTCAATAATTGAACACCAGAAGCAAAAGCTAAACCGAACCCCATTGCGTAAAAAAGTGTAGCGTAATAATCAGTATCAATAACGAAATATCCAAAACATATAAAGATTATACCTATAATAATTTCAATGATAAATGATAATTTTTTCTTCATTGTTAATTCCACCTTTCAAAAGATTACATTTTCTTATCTAAATAACGAGCTGTTATAACCCATGTAATTTGTCCGATAGCAATAACTCCTGCTATCGAAAAAAACACAACTTTACTCATATATCCCATAAAGATAAGAGCAAATAATACAAGAACCAATAATGTAAGTGTTACTTTGTAAGCATTCGCAAGAGAAGCATTAGTAATTGCGATATTTCTTTCATCATTTTCTAATATTTGCATTTCTTTTGTTGGCTTACTGAATATATCACAACCCATAAAAATCAATATTATTCCAATAAGCGTTGTACCATAGACAACCAAATCTGGACGAGGTACGGGCAATAGTTGGTGTACGCCTAAACCATAAGTTAGTAAACCACCTAAAAAGATTATTACACCGATAAATAATTCAACTTTTTGTATTTTATGTTTCATTTGCTTTCCTCCTCATAAATAAAGATTTCTTCAATGCTCATTTGAAAGTACCTTGCAATTTTAAAAGCTAAGATAATAGATGGATTGTAGCGTCCATTTTCTAAAGAGCCTATTGTTTGACGAGATACTTCAAGAGCAGTCGCTAAATCTTCTTGTTTAATACCTCTTTGTTTTCGTAATTCTTCTAAACGATTTTTCACAACATACCCCTTTCTTGAACAAATGGAAAGTTTGCTTTCCTTTTCTAATCTTATGATACTCCTGCAAGTAAAGAATGTCAAGCGAACTTTCCATATTTCTTTATCCTACAATCTTCCAGTTGCTATCCTTTTGTAGCACAAGCTTATTCTGTTTACGCTCGTTGGCTGTTTTACTACAAATCAGATTTTATCCCTTTCTTCCTCTTGGTTACCCACAACAGAAAAGAAAAAGCCCTGTCAAGAGCTTGCCACCATTGGTGGTGCTTTGCACTCTTGATCGGGCTTTTTGTTTACTGTATCTTCCATGCAAGAGGAACAGATTACTCGTCCTCATCATCAAATTTACCTGTTACCCACGGTAATTTCGATAACAGTTCCATATCTTCTTTAGAGTTCGGGTTTATCATTTTCACGACTTGATAAGGTGTCTTATACTTATGTCCCTCTATGCTTTCCCCAAACATATCCATGCTGTATAAATCATCATAGCGGTCTAACAGTTTTTGAAATTTCAAATGCTGAATAAATTCTTTAATCGGGTAAAGGTCGGACGCTTCAATGCTCTTTCCGTTGATATAATCTGTAATGTACTCCCGTAACTTTTCTAACTCATATTCCAGCCACTCTTCCTCGCTGTCAAAGAAGTTATCATAGTGTCCATGCTTCAATTCTGCATTTAGACGTTCCTCTGCTCTTAAAAACTGACAGACTTCTTTTTCGGACTGATTGACATATTTCCATTCCCCCGACAACAATTCATTGGGTGTTACGTCCAGCACTTCCATTATCTTTTCCAGCGTTTCATAAGCAGGATAGTTCAACCCTCTTTCAATCTTGGAAAGGCTCTGCATATTGATACCGATTTTGTCCGCAAGCTCCTGTTGTTTCATTCCTCTAAATTTTCTTATGGTCTGTATATTATTTCCTAAATGGCTTATTTTCATTGCATAACCCTCCATATCTCGTTATATCTTTGTTGTTATAAGTCTATCATGCTTAATATGATTTGTAAAGATAAAAAAAGATGTTGACAAATAAGCATATAAGAATTACTATGTTCTTGTAATCAAATAAGCACAATAGAATGAAATACAAAAACATTCAAAAAGAAATGCCTGTCTGATTAAATCCATAGATATGAATAATGGTTGGAATGGAACTTGTTAGAAAAGGCAAAACAGGACTAGCTGACAAAGCATTGCAGGACTGTTGGCATGCGTGAGCAAAAACGCCATGACGGCTTGCCGTCAAAGGACGGAAATGCTTTGTCGGCTGGCGAGCCAGCGAGCCTTATCTGTGCCCCCGTTATCTAACAGGGGGGCACTATTTCACAAAAGACAAGTCAAAAACCATGCAACCCCAAAGCTGTAAGGAGTAATGAGGAGTTTTAAGAAGATAGTAACTTCACACTTTTTTGAAAGGCGGTTTACAGGTATTTCAAGGCTATTGTGGGATTGGAGGAATACAATGAACAATTTAGAATTTGCACTTGAAATGAAGAACAAACGTCTTGCCAGCGGTCTTTCACAAGGAGAGCTTGCAAGTCTTACCCATGTATCAAGATATAGTATCAACCGCTTTGAGAACGGAAAAGCCAACGCCAGCAAGGAAACACAGAACATTATCCTGCGTTGTCTGAATTACTATGTCTGTGATAAGCCTTTTTATCTGCTCGTTGATTATCTGTCTGTCCGTTTCCCCACGACTGACGCATTGGAAGTTATCCGAAAAGTACTTGGCATGAAAGCAGATTATTTTATCCATTATGACTATGGGTATTATGGCTATAAGGAGCATTACGCCTACGGGGAAATCAAGGTCATGGCTTCTGATGATGAACACATGGGCGTATTCTTGGAATTAAAAGGGGCAGGCTCACGCAACATGGAATATGTCTTACAGGCACAGAACAGGGATTGGTATTCATTTTTAAACCGCTGTCTTGGCTGTGGCGGTGTTATCCGACGTTTTGACTTGGCAATCAATGATATGTGCGGTCTGCTGGATATTCCCGTCTTATCTGAAAAATATAAAAATGGCGGTGCAGATTGTCGCTGTAAAAACTATGAAAATGTGCAAGGCGGTAAACTAAGCGGAAAAAACCGCAATTTAGCAAGCACCCTTTATATCGGTTCAAAAGCAAGCACAAAATATTTCTGCCTGTATGAAAAACAAAAGGAACAGGCAACCAAAAAGAAACATACGGATATTATCAACCGTTTTGAAATTCGTCTGCGTGACAAAAAGGCGGTACAGGCAGTTGAGGAACTGTTATTGACGTATAACCCTCATGGACTGGTGTTTTACCTTATTACTGATTTTGTGGAATTTCCCGACTATCCGCTGTGGGAGATATTCATTTCCCATGACAGTTTACCTTTTGAAATGAACCCTGTACCTGTCAATATGGAACGCACTCTGCAATGGCTGGAAAGACAGGTTATGCCGTCCATTGTGATGATTGAGGAAATCGACAGGCTGACAGGTACAAACTACATGAAACAGAGGAAAACAAGGACGCTGGCTGGCTCATTATGAATGGCAACCGCATACAGATTAAACGCCGACAGTTTGAAAAGGTTATTGACAAATTGGACGCAATCTAGTGAAAAAGGAGCTGGTATATGTTATGATGAGAACAAGTCATATCGGGACTCTTTCAGAAGTGGAAAGGAGCGAAGATGAGCGAAAAAAGACGGGATAATAAAAACCGTGTTTTACGAGGTGGAGAGAGTCAACGTAAAGACGGAAGATATATGTATAAGTATGTAGATAATGCTGGAAATGTGAAATATGTGTATAGTTGGAAACTGGTAAAAACCGATACAGTTCCACAAGGCGCAAAAGACGATATTCCTTTACGGGATAAGGAGAAGCAGATACGTAAAGATTTAGAAGATGATATTGTTTCTTCGGGTGGAGATATGACAGTCTTGGAGCTTGTGAAAAAATATATTTCACAGAAAACAGGCGTAAGGCATAATACAGAAGCAAACTATAAATTTGTTATCAATATCATTGCCAAAGAAGCCTTTGGAAAAAAGCGGATTGACAAGGTAAAACTATCAGACGCAAAAGGCTGGCTTATTAAATTACAGGCAGACGGCAGAGGGTACAGCAGTATTCATTCTATCCGTGGTGTTGTAAGACCAGCGTTTCAAATGGCTGTTGATGATGATTTGATACGAAAGAACCCTTTTGAATTTCAGCTTGCAACGGTGGTTGTCAATGACAGCGTAACGAGAGAAGCTATCACAAGAAAGCAGGAGAGAGCGTTTCTTGAATTTGTAAAGCAGGACAAGCACTTTCGTAAGTATTATGAGGGCATTTACATTCTATTTAAGACAGGACTTCGTATTTCGGAATTTGTTGGATTGACGATTTCTGATATTGATTTAGAAAAAGGTGTTATCAATGTCAATCATCAGTTGCAACGCAAGCGTAATATGGAATATATTATAGAGGACACAAAGACAGACAGCGGTACAAGACTTGTGCCTATGACTGATGAGGTAAAAGCGTGTTTTCGTAAGATTATTCAAAATCGTAAAAAGCCAAAATCAGAACCTATGATAGACGGTAAAAGCGGTTTCCTGTATTTAGATAAAAATGATATGCCTATGGTTGCTTTACATTGGGAGAAATATTTTCAGCATATTTGCGAGAAGTATAATAAAATATATAAACAGGAATTACCTAAAATCACACCTCATGTTTGCCGACATACCTTTTGTTCTAATATGGCAAAGTCGGGAATGAACCTTAAGACATTACAGAAGATTATGGGACATTCTGATATAGGAGTTACGCTGAATACATACACGCACTTGGACTTTGACGATATTCAAAAAGAGATGAAAGAAGTCTGCAATCGGTAAGTTGTAAAGTTGTAAAATATGGGTAGTTTTACAACTTATTTTACAACTTTTGACTGCCAAAACATGAGAATTTATAAGAAGATACAGAAACTACAAGAAAAATGAAAGTTGTAAAAATCCTTTAAATATAAGGAAATACGACGATTTGAGGAGATATAAGAACATGATAAAAATACTATTCATCTGCCACGGCATGACCTTTGAAAACTCCTAAAAAGCCTTTATTTATGCGGGTTTGCGGATTCGGAACCTTCAATTTACACCAATTTTACACCATTTGAAAAAAATTCAAAGTGAGATTTTGAGCCTTGAATGACGTACATTATTAATAAGCTTTACTGTACGGAGGATTGAAAAATGTGTGAATTGAAAAGAAGAATTATTGATGAAAAGAACGGTTTAAATTATACTTTGGTGGGAGATTATTATATACCTGAGATGAAAGCAAATGATAGTACGTTTTGTAATATCGGAAAGTATGGCAGGCTACATAGAAATTTCCTTGAAGAGAAGTACCCTATGATATATTCTGATTTGGTTTTAGCAGATGAATTGTATATATGTTTGCAGGTAGTTCAAGATAGAGCAACTAAGAAGTTGGAGGCGCTAATACTGGAATTGTTACTTAGAAATCCGGCGCCAGATAAAACACAAGATTCGCTGGCTTGGGTACAGCATATGAATTCATTAAAAGCACAGGCAGAGGAGATTGTGTTGAATGAAATAGTATATAGTATGTGATATGGACGGGCTGGCTTGATATAGTCAGCCTGTTTCAGTCAATCGTCGTTTTGTAGATTCTTGACTCGTCAAAACAACGATTCTAGGTTCGTTAAAAATACGATTCATGAACCGTCAAAACAACGATGAATCAATACTAATATTAATAAGACTGATTATAGTAAGATTAATCTTATCCTATCTTTTCAGGAGATGATTGGATTGGAAAAGATAAAAGAAAAAGGATTATATGATGGGCAGTAAAAATGCTTTTTATGGTACAACCACCCTGCATTTGTAGGCAATCTGGAAAGTGTAAATAAACGATAGATAAAATATATGGGTTTGATTTTACCATGGCTCAAATATGAAATTGTGACATTTTATGATATAATTATAAATGTATAAGGGGGCGAACATAAATGAACTCTAGAAAAAATCTCATGCAATTGCTTAAAGGGTGGGTCACAATCATCAGTTTTTTATGCATGATCATATTTAAAAGTGACATTGATTTTGTGAATTTGGCGAACAATTATTTTTCAATCTCTTTGACAAAAGAAATATTATATGATGTTTCTGTAGGGACTTTTTCTGCTATGATTCTGGTTTGGCTAATTGATGAGGTGAATGCTAGAAATGAAGAAAAGGAAGATAAAAGACGTCGCTTAGTCATTTACAGAAAACTGAAGCCACTTTTAAATGAATATTATGAATTCTATTTGAAATTATATATTGCGACACGTAAGGATGAGGTGCAATTAGGAGAAAAAGTATTAATGAGTTTGTATGAGTGTAAAGAAGAATTCGTAACGCAAATTAAAGAAGCTAATCCTTTTTACAAGGGTGGATTTTACGCTGACGCTGGAAAAACACAAATGCAAATGAAATTGATGATGAGTAATCCTAATAATCCGGAAGATATTATGAATATGGATACAAGCATTCCTTGGTATAAATGTTGGTGTTATGATAGTACTGTATTTTGCAATGGGATAGAGGAAATAGAAAAGATTTTTCCAAGTTTTTTTTCAAATGAATTATTAGAGAGTATAGAGCAATTATTGGAATTAGTAAAACCTCTAAAAGGAATAAATGATTTTGTTGAAATGAAACCAATGGCAGATATCATTAATATGCAGGTTGGAATAATGCCTACGGAGTTTTTCTTAGATGCATATAAGTTTACCGACATTATAGAAAAGCTGGAAAAAGTGATAATGCTTATAGAAGATGAGATGGAAATATCTATTAGGGAACGCAATGTTGATTATTTTAATAAAAGAAATGTGAAACCTGTTTTAGGTGATGTTTATAAGTAGAATTAATTGCAGCTTTGTACTTATGTATGGAGCTGCTTTTCTATTTTTACTTCCTGAAACGGCAAAAATGATTTGCGAGTTTTGTGCAAAAGATTGTAATTATTGCCGATAGTGTGGTATACTATTTACTAAATTGATATAGTTATTAAATTGAAATATAGAGCAACGGAGGAGAGTAAATGCGATATCTATCTGTTACAGAAATAGCAAAAAAATGGAATATATCTGAGCGAAGTGTAAGAAATTATTGTGCTCATGGTCGTGTTGATGGTGCGTTTCTTACTGGTAAGACTTGGAACATTCCCGAGAATGCCGAAAAGCCGGAACGCACAAATAAGAAAAAGGAACAGCCGAAAACACTATTAGATATTCTACAGAATGAGAAGAAAAATAAGTATTCTGGCGGTATTTACCACAAGACACAGATTGATTTGACGTACAATTCTAATCATATGGAAGGTAGTCGCCTAACACATGATCAAACAAGATATATTTTTGAAACAAATACAATCGGTGTAGAGAATGAAGTATTAAACGTGGATGATGTTATCGAAACAGCAAATCATTTCCGTTGCGTTGATATGATTATTGATAATGCAAAGGCAGCACTGACAGAGAAGTTCATCAAAGAACTGCATCTGATTCTGAAAAACGGAACCAGTGACTCCAGAAAAGATTGGTTTGTTGTTGGTGATTACAAGAAATTGCCGAATGAAGTTGGTGGTATGGATACAGCCCTTCCAGAAGAAGTTGCCGATAAAATGAAAGCCCTGTTGACAGAGTACAACGGAAAAGAAGAAAAGACTTTTGAAGATATTCTGGACTTCCATGTAAAGTTTGAGCGAATCCATCCGTTCCAGGACGGTAATGGCCGTGTAGGCCGATTGATTATGTTTAAGGAATGCCTGAAATACAATATTGTTCCGTTCATTGTCGAAGATACACTAAAACTGTTTTATTATCGTGGATTAAAAGAATGGAACAATGAAAGAGGTTATTTGAGAGATACTTGTTTAACTGCACAGGATAAATACAAAGCGTATTTAGATTATTTTAGAATAGAGTATTAATTTAGGAGTTTTACGATGGAAGATAAAAAAGGTGTAATTTATATATTAACCAATCCTTCTTTTCCCGATTATGTGAAGATAGGGTATGCGGATGATATTGATAAAAGATTGAAACAGTTAAATAGAAGTGAATGTATTCCATTTGCTTTTAGGGTTTATGCGACATATGAAGTGAATTCCAGATTATCCGATTTAAAACTTCATTCCATTATAGATAAACTGAATCCTGATTTACGTTCTATTGATGACTTTAACGGACAGAAAAGAGTTCGAGAGTTCTATGCAATGAAACCAGAAGAAGCATATGCTATTTTAGAGGCAATGGCTGAAATTCATGATTGCAAAGATAAATTGAAATTAATTGTTCCAACTGCAGCAGAAGCACAGGAGGAACAACTGGCACAGGAAATTGATACAGAAAGTCATGAAAAAGCTGAAAACTTTTCATTTACAAAGTGCCAGATTCCTGTAGGAGCAGAAATAGAGTATTATGACGATTCTAGTATTAAATGTAAGGTTGTCAGTGATAGAAAGGTGGAATACCAAGGAAAGGAAATGTCTCTGACGGCTGCTGCAAAACTTATATCAGGGAAGAAATATTCTATTGCTGGACCAAGATTCTTTAAATATAAGGGCGAATGGTTAAATGATATAAGGCAGAGAATGGGATTCTAAGGACTAAAAAATACGGAGGAGAACAATGAGTTTAAGTTCGAATATAAGTGAAAAAGCTGCCCTTATTTGGGCGATTGCAGATAAATTGACAGGTGTTTACAAGCCTCATGAATATGGTGAGGTTATTTTGCCGTTGACAGTGATACGCAGATTTGACTGTATATTGGCAGATACAAAAGATGCAGTACTTGATAAATATGAAAGTGTACAAGCATTGCCAATGAAGGATATTTTACTTCGAAAAGCATCTGGTCATGCATTTTATAACACAAGTAAATACAATTTTGAAAAGTTGCTTGATGATCCGGATAATATCGAAGCTAACTTCAGAGATTATCTGAATGGATTTTCGGAAAATGTTCAAGACATTATTGAGAAGTTTAAATTTGATGGACATATTACAACTATGGCAAATAAGGGGATTCTTTATATTGTTATCAAAGAGTTTACTTCACCAAAAGCCAATTTACATCCAAATGTAATCTCTAATCTGGAAATGGGATATATTTTTGAAGAAATTATCCGTAGATTTTCAGAAGCGCATAATGAAGATGCAGGGCAGCATTATACACCAAGAGAAGTTATCCGGCTGATGGTAAATATTCTGTTCTATGATGATAATGACATTCTTTCAGGAAATAATGTTGCAAAGACAATTTATGACCCTGCTTGTGGGACAGGCGGTATGCTTTCAGTTGCAGAAGAGTATTTACATGAATTAAATAAATCTACTGAGCTTATGGCCTTTGGACAGGAAATCAATGATCAGACATTTGCGATTTGCAAAGCGGATATGTTGATTAAAGGCAATAATGCAGAATTCATTAAAAATGGCAATACATTGTCCGATGATCAGTTTGAAGGTCAGACGTTTGATTATATTATTTCAAATCCACCTTTTGGCCGTGAGTGGAAGAATGAAAAGGCAAATGTAGAAGCAGAAGCGAAGAAGGGATTTGCTGGCAGATTTGGTGCAGGACTTCCTGCGGCATCTGATGGTCAGATGTTATTTCTTATGACAGCTATTTCGAAAATGAAAGAGCCAAAAGATGGTGGGAGCCGTATTGCAATCATTCATAATGGTTCTCCACTGTTCACGGGCGATGCTGGTAGTGGCCCGTCCGAGATTCGTAAATATATCATTGAAAATGATATGTTGGAAGCTATTATTGCATTGCCAAATGATATTTTCTACAACACAGGTATTGCAACATACATTTGGGTTCTTTCCAACAAGAAAGCAGGAACAAAACGAGAAGGAAAGGTTCAGCTTATCAATGCAAATGGTTTGTTTGAAAAACGCCGTAAAGCATTAGGAAATAAAAGAAACGATATTTCCGAATTCGCAATTGCAGAAATCACAAAAATTTATGGTGATTTCTGTACAAATGAAATCAGCCAGATTTACAACAATGAAGATTTTGGATATACCAAAATTACAGTAGAACGCCCGCTTCGTGATGAAAAAGGTGAAATTGTATTGAAAAAGGGTAAGAAACAGCCAGATACTGCTTTGAGAGATACTGAAAATGTACCTTTGACAGAGGATATTAAAGAATACTTTAAACGTGAAGTTCTCCCATTCGCACCAGACGCATGGATTGATGAAAAGAAATCTAAAATAGGATATGAAATACCATTTACCCGTTACTTTTACAAATATGAAGCATCAAGACCATCTTTAGAGATAATGAAAGAAATCATGGAATTGGAAAAGGAACTCGATGGGGCGTTAGCAGAGGTTTTTGATGAGTAGAAACAGAAGAAAAAATTCAAAAAAAGGACAAGTAAAACAAAATGCACCTGTTATGGCAAAAGAAATAGATGTTAATAGAGAAGAACAATATAGTAAAGCAATTGATATTCGAGAAAAGAGAATTAATATTGTATTTAAAACAATTTATGTATTTGCTATTTTCTTTGCTGCAATTTTTGTAGATATGGGAAATAGAGTAGGAAAGGCTGTAGACATAGTATATATGTGTGAGGCTTGTATCTCCGCATTTTTTCTTATGCTAATAAGCTATATGGTTCTCTACATAATTAACGAAATGAAATGCTTGAAATTGTATGCTAATGATTTGTCTAAGGATCAAATTGAAATTACAGAAAGAAGCTATTCAAATATTTTTTCAGCATTAACTTTAAGTGGATTAACATCTGTTTTGTGTTTTCTTGGATTCGCATATGGAAAAGATGCTCTTACAGCACAATTAACAGTGAGTATTTTTGTGGCATTATTAATGTTGAGGATGCTTTTGCTTACAATACGGACTTTTGTAAAAGATAAAAAGAAGCGAATTATTGAACACTGTGTTGGGTGTATTATAATCACAGTTGCTATAGCATTTATGTTTTATAGTGTTGGTTTGAGTGCTAATATTTAGGTTATGGAGTGAACTTTATGAGAAAAATGAAGGATTCAGGTGTTGAATGGATTGGACATATTCCAGAAAATTGGGAACTCGTCCAAACAAAAAGACACTTTCAAAACATAAAAAGAGTTGTTGGCAAAGCAGTTGATGAATATGAACGTTTAGCGTTGACTATGCATGGCGTAATAAAAAGAAGCAAAGAAGATAGTGATGGACTTCAACCAGAAAAATTTGAGGGATATCAAATTTTAAAAACAAATGAACTCGTTTTTAAACTGATTGATTTAGAAAATGTAAAGACAAGCCGTGTAGGTTTATCACCTTATATAGGTCTTGTATCGCCAGCCTATATTGTATTGAGTAATAGTTATGACGATAACAGATTCTTTTATTACTGGTTTCTTTTTATGTATTATAATGAAATATTTAATCATCTTGGTGGAGATGGGGTGAGAAGTTCATTAAATGCAAAGGATTTATTAGCGCTTCCTATTCCAAATATTAATGTGAATTTGCAAAAGAGAATAGCGGATTATCTTGATGACAAATGCTCAAAAATAGATGCTTTAATTGAAAAACAGCAAATAGCTATTGAAAAATTAAAGGAATATAAATTATCCGTTATTACAGAAGCAGTTGCTCCAAAAAGTGATTGGAAAGCAGGGCATTTAGGGTATATAGCATATTTTAAGAATGGATTAAATTATAATGGAGCATCCGAGGAAAAAGAAATAAAATTTTTAGGAGTGGGAGATTTTAAGCAGCATTTTATCTTGAATCGTGAAGATATGTTTTCAACTTTAAAGTTTAGTGGAGATATGCCAGAAGATTTGTTATTAAAAAATGGAGATATTGTATTTGTAAGATCGAACGGAAGTAAAGAGCTTGTGGGCAGAAGTGTATTAATAGATAATGTTGATTTCCCTTTAACATATAGTGGATTTTGTATTCGAATGAGAAATCTCAGACAAGATTTGGTTTTAAATGAATTTTTAATGTATTGCTTTTGGAGTAATGATTTTAGGCAAAATTTGAACAGAGACAGTAGAGGCTCAAATATTAACAATTTGAATCAAGAGCTATTATCCAAACTTTGGATATCTTTTCCCAATATGGATGAACAGAAAAGAATAGTGAATACATTAAACAGTAAATGTGTAGAAATTGAAAATACCATTTCGAAAAAGGAAAAATTAATCACTAAATTAATAGAGTACAAAAAGTCACTTATTTACGAAGTTGTAACGGGCAAACGAGAGGTATAAAAATGGATATTGATAAAACTAAATATATAAAAATGCTGATTTATCAGTGCAAAGCCTTGAAAAGCACAGTAGAGAGAACATTAAATGATACTGCGACGATGGAAACTGGACGTTTTGCTTCATTCAAAATATATGCTTCTCAATTTAATGGATTGGCAGAAAATGTTTCAGATATATTAGGTATTGATAAAAGAACGTTTGCAAAATTTGATGTAGACAATATGCTTGGCTGGGGGGATAGTGTTTGGCCAATGCAACGACAAATTGTTGAGGCTGTATTGATGAATACAGGAATGATGTTATCCTATTTAGAAGCAGCTACAGAATTTTCGGATGATGAATTTACTAATTTGGAAAATTTCTTTAAAACAAAGTTGCGCGCTGTTGTTTTTGATAAACCAGAGAAAGAGATTCAGGTACAAAATGCAATCGAGAACCTGATGATTGGAAAAGGCTGGGCAAGAGGAATTGATTATGATCGTGAATCTGGTAAATTTCAGTTTTCTGGAAAAGAATATATACCAGATTTTGTAATTCCTAAATTAAATTTGTGTGTAGAAGTAAAACTTTTAAGAGAAGGAAAGAAATCTAGTGTTATCGAACAGATTAATGCAGATATTACAGCTTATGGAAAGGTATATGAACGTCAATTGTATATTGTCTATGATTTGGGTGTGATTAGAGACGAACTTGAATTTCGACGTGATATTGAAAATGCTGGTGATGCAATAAAAGTTGTTATTGTAAAGCATTGAGGAGGTGCTAGATAAGTGGATTTCGAAGTAAAAGAAAAACGATTTGAACAAGATATAGAAGATTATTTAATTACACAAGGCGGTTATCTCAAGGGTAATCCTAAAAGTTTTGACCGAAAATTGGCATTGGACAAAGAAACATTTATTTCTTTCTTAAAAAACAGTCAGCCAAAGATGTGGGAACGCTATGAGAAAATTTATGGTGGCGATAGTGAAAAGCAGGTGATAGATCGTTTTTGCCGTGAAGTAAAAATGGTGGGATTGCTGCGTGTTCTTCGCCAGGGATTTACTGATCGTGGTATCAAGTTCCGTGTTGTATTTTGGAAACCGGAAACTTCTATTAATGCAACAAGTCAGGCTCAATATGAAAGTAACGTATTCCATTGTACAAGACAGTTACATTATTCTTTAAACAACGAAAATAGTATTGATATAGTTTTGTTTTTGAATGGTATTCCGGTTGTTTCTATGGAGCTTAAGTGTCAATTCACAGGACAGAATACCACAAACGCTATTAACCAGTACAAATTTGACCGCACAGGGAAAGAGGCTATCTTTACTTTTAAAGAACGTGTATTGGTTCATTTTGCAGTAGACCTTACTAAAGTGTATATGACTACACGATTAGAAGGAAGTAAGACGTATTTCTTACCATTTAATCAAGGAAGTAATGGAGCTGGAAATGTTGGTGGACAGGGTAATCCAATTAATCCAGATGGATATGACACGGCATACCTGTGGGAAGACGTTCTTCAGAAAGACCGACTGTTAGAAATCTTACATAAATATTTACATTTGCAAGTTGAGCGAGATGAGAAAACAGGCGAGATTAAATCAGAGAGAATGATTTTTCCACGTTATCATCAACTTGATGTGGTTACAAAACTTCTTGCAGATGTAAAAGAAAATGGTTCTGGAAAGAATTATTTAATTCAGCATAGTGCAGGTTCTGGGAAATCGAATTCTATTGCATGGCTTGCACATAGACTTTCTGGCTTGCATGATAGTAATGATGAAAAGATTTTCCAATCTGTAATCATAGTCACAGACCGAAGAGTATTGGATAGTCAGTTGCAAAATACAGTCTACCAGTTTGACCATGTGGAAGGTGTTGTACAGAAAATTGATAAAAATGCACAACAGTTGAAAGATGCAATTGAAGCTGGAACTGGAATTATTATTACCACATTGCAGAAATTCCCTGTCATTTATAAAGAGGTTAAATCTGGTAAAAAACGTTTTGCAGTTATTGTTGATGAAGCACATTCTTCACAGACCGGTGATGCAGCTAAGAAACTGAAACGTGCATTAGCTGATACAGAAAAGATTCTTGAAGAATATGCTGAAATGGAATACGAGGAAGAAAAGAATCGCAAAGACAATGAGGACAAGTTACTAAACGAATTGGCAGCACAGGGCATTCATGATAATATGTCTTTCTTTGCATTTACAGCAACACCAAAAGATAAGACATTGAATATGTTTGGTTGGCGTGATAATGACGGAAAATACCATCCGTTCCATATTTATTCCATGAGACAAGCAATTGAAGAAGGCTTTATCTTGGATGTTTTGAAAAACTACATGACATACAAGATGTATTATAAAATTGCGAAAGCGATTCCAGATGATCCGCAGTTAGATACGGTTGCAGGGGTAAATGCAATTCGAAATTACGAAACATTACATCCGCATAATATTTCACAGAAGACAACTGTAATGCTGGAACATTTTCGTAGTGTTACCATGCACAAAATTGGTGGTAAAGCTAAGGCAATGATTGTAACACCATCAAGGCTTCATGCAGTACGTTATTTACAGGAATTCAAACGTCAGATTAAAGAAAAAGGTTATATAGATCTGGATGTTTTAGTTGCATTTTCTGGTGAAGTAGAAGATGACGGACAGACTTTTACAGAAGAAAAGTTGAACAAGACAAAGAGTGGAGAAACAATCAAAGAAAAGGCGTTACCGGAAGCATTCCATACGGATGAATTTGGAATGTTGATTGTTGCGGAAAAATATCAGACAGGTTTCGACGAACCATTACTTCATACAATGTTTGTGGACAAGAAACTTTCTGGTGTAAAAGCGGTGCAGACCTTATCGCGATTGAATCGTACCATGAGAGGCAAAAAAGATACGTTTGTATTGGACTTTGTAAATTCAGCAGAGGATATTAAAAAATCATTTAATCCATATTACGAAGAAACCGTTTTGGAAGAGGAAACAAATCCAAATGTTGTTTATGATTTGAAGAATACGTTAGAAGAATACCGAGTATATCAGCAAAACGAAATAGAAAAATTCTCAAGTATCTTCTATTCAAGCAAAGAACAGACTGCGGGTGATTTGGGAAAATTACAGGGACAGATACAGCCAGCACTTGATAGATATAATGCGTTAGAACCAGAACGACAGGATATGTTTAAATCTACAATAGCACGTTTTAACCGTATCTACTCTTTCATTACACAGGTTTGTCGTCTTTTTGATAAGGACATTCATAAGTTTAGTATTTATGCAAAGTTCCTTGCAATGCAGTTGCCTAAAGGTAGCGGAGAAAAAGTCTATGTAGATGATAAAGTGTTGTTAGAATACTATCGTCTGGAAAAAGATTTTGAAGGTGCGATTGAGTTAGAAGCAACGGAAGAAGGATTTAGACCAATTACAGGAGAGGCAGGACGCAGAGAAAAGAAGAAAGATCCATTGACTATTATTATTGATAAAATCAATGAACGTTATGGAACGAACTTCACGGAAATGGATAAAGTGTTGTTGCAAATTGAAAATGACTATGCGAATCAGGACAAATGGCAAAGTTACGCTAAAAACAATGACAGAAAAACATTCATGTTATTGTTTGAAAAAGATTTCCCAGAGATGGCAGCAGCTCGTTACGAGCAGAATGAAGATTTCTTTGTGAAAATGTTCTCTGATCCAGATATGATGAAACAGGTTATGGATACTATTGGCTCTGTATTGTATGAACGATTAAAGAAAAAGGTTTATTACTATGAACCAAAAACAACGTTAAGTATGGTAGCAGAAGATTCTGTACCATATGGAAAGAAAGAGTAATGATATAGCGCTCGGAACGAGTGTGCAGCCATCACAATATGTGATGAAATAAAGGGATTGGGAGCTTTCCCAACAAGCGGTTAGCCCCATTTTAGTTATAGATGAAATGGGGCTAAAAACGTAAACTTGTCCAAGTTTACACTGCTTGCCGATTTGTGAGATGGATTCAATATAGAGAACGGAGGCTAATATGTTTCTTAAGTACATTCAGATTGTAAATTATAAAAATTTAAAAGCAACTAAATTTGAATTCGATAAAGGAACTAACACCATTATTGGGGAGAATGATACAGGGAAAAGTAATGCGATGACTGCTACAAGAATTCTCTTAGATAGTGGCTATTTCTATAATTCAAAAAGATTAAAGGAAACTGATTTTTCGGAAGTATTGGAAGACTGGAGGGGGCATTGGATTATTGTTTCCGCGTTTTTCAACGAGATATCGCCAGATGATAAAACAAATGAGGTTTGTGCTGAAATATGTCCGATGGAAGAAAATGAAATTTTCTTAAAATCTTATATACGTTGTGCTGGTTATGATTATGGAACGGTGACATTATTTATTAGACCAGTTAAGAAAGTTCGAAAGTATTTAGCTGAGGCAAAAAATAAAGAAGAGTTTGAGCAAAGACGAAAAACGATTACCCTATCAGATTATGAATTTGTTTATACATCACGTTCACAAGCCGATTTTACAAGTGATGATGTCTATAAAGCGATAGTTGGAGATTTTGCTGCTGGAGTATATGTTGACCCTGAAAAAGACGATTCAAGCATTTTGGGAAGTAAAATTGATATATTAAATGTTTGGCAGCATGTATCTGTAGTATTTATTGATGCATTGAGGGATGTCCAGAATGAATTAAAAAAGCCTAAAAATCCGTTGAGACGCATCTTTGATACAATACAAAGCGAAATTAAAGATGAAGATTTTGAGACGATACGTGCAAAGATTAGAGATTTAAATTCTTCAATATCAAATGTTCATCAAGTGGCAAATATAGGTAACAATGTTAGTAATAAATTAAATGAAATAGTAGGATTAATTTATTCGCCAGATATTACAGTTGAATCACGTTTGAAAGAAGATGCGGCTTCTATAGCCAAACATTTAGTTGTTTCTCCATCTAGTCAAGATGACATTGAATTGTTAGGATTAGGACATTTGAATATGCTTTATATTGCCTTAAAACTAGTAGAATTTGAATATGGCAGGAAACATGAGGTTCTTAATATTATGATCGTGGAAGAGCCAGAAGCGCATATACATACACACATTCAAAAAACGCTTTTTGATAATTTAAAAGTCATGCAAGATTATACTCAAGTTATTTTAACTACGCACTCGACTCATATATCAGAAGTTGCTGATATACGCAAGGTAAATATATTAAAAATGGACAATCGTATCTCGAAAGTGATGAAACCATCAAATGGGTTAGACCAGTTTGGAAAAGATGTTTTAGAAATTAAGGATATTTCTATGACAAAATGTTTGGAAAGATATTTGGATGCAAAGCGTTCTGTCTTATTATTTTCAAAAGGGATTATTTTAGTTGAAGGGGATGGGGAAGAAATACTACTTCCGTCCTTGGTTGTTAAAAGTTTAGGTATTTCTCTAGATGAATTAGGTATAGGTGTTGTGAATGTTGGGAATGTCGCGTTTGAGAATATAGCATGTATTTTTTCTGATGAACGTTTACAGCGACATTGCGCTATTGTAACGGACTTAGATGCGATTTTACCAGATGCAGAAAAATGTAAGGAGGCCGCTGCTAAAAGAGGCGAAAGTCGAAAAGAAAAACTGGAGAAGTTGTTTAAAGACAATAAATGGGTGAAGTCTTTTTATGCTCCATTTACATTTGAAGTGGATTTTGCTTCGGAAGAAGTTAATAGAGAATATATTAAGAAAATCGTTGAAACACATTATGTTGATGAAACAACGATAAATAAACATAAAAGCTCTATAGACGGAACGGAAGCAGAAAGGTATGATTCTGTATTAACTGTTGCCAAAGGGATAGGAAAGGGTTGGTATGCTACTTTATTAGCATCTTTGGTACGAGAAGACGTTGTTATACCAGAATATATTTTGTGTGCAATTGTGTATGCTTCTCAAAGTGTTATATCAAATGATATTTTGTGGAAAGTAGCACGATATAGATTTGAAAAGAAGAAGTCGGAATGTGATTTCTGGGAAAAATCTCAAGATGTAGATTTAAATATAACAGAAAAAAATGAATTGATACAGGCATTTTGTGAAAAGTATCCACAGGATTCAGTAGCAAGATTTATTCAATGTTATAAGGATTTAAGTTGATTATGCAAAAAGAAAAGTTTTTCTTCCTTACTGAATTAAATTCAAAACAAAGGGAAGTATGTGAAAGCACAGATAATTATATTTTAACAGCATGTCCAGGTAGTGGAAAGACTCGTACAATAACTTATCGTATTGCTTATCTGCAACAGAAGTATGAAGGATCAAGGCTTTTGAATATTGCTATAACTTATACTAATCGTGCAGCTGAGGAAATTGAACACAGGTTATTGGCTATGGATATTGATATGCAAAATGTTTGGACAGGAACAATACACCAATTTTGTATGCAGTTTATAATTAGACCCTATGCTATGTATTCGGATCGCTTAAGAAAAGGATATCGTATAATTGACGAATATGAACAACGCGAATATGCGAGGTCAATTGCAACAAAATTAGGAATTGATTGTGGATTTAAAGATCCGCTATTAAATCCGAGAGTAAAAGAAGCATATGATAAGCTATTAAATGATAGAAAAGAAATAGATTTTGATTTGATTTTATATTTATCAAAAGAACTAATAAAGAACAATTCTTTTATTGCTCAAAACATTTCATTTATGATAAGAAGCATTCATGTGGATGAATTTCAAGATACTAATGCATTGCAATACGAGATTATTGCTGAGTTGATAAAAAGTAATAATCGAATTAACATTTTGTTTGTAGGCGATGTTAACCAAGCGATTTATAGTGGCTTGGGTGGTGTAGCTAAGTCACACAGGGAGATTTCAAATATGTGTGGTGTTGTTTTTAAAGAAGACATATTGAATGGGTGTTATCGTTCAACAAATAGAATTATTGACTACTACAGAAATTTCGAAGTTAACAAAACAGGAGTAGTATCCGTTTCGGAAAACAAAGACGTCCATGGAACAATTAAGTATAATACAAGCGTAACTAAAGAGAATGTGTATTCGGAGATTGCTGATATTATTAATGTACAGATTGCTAATGGAATAAAAGAAAACGAAATATGCGTGATAGCACCACAATGGTATCAGATTTATCCTGTGAGCAATAAATTGAAAAGTATGTTACCTACAATTAAATTTGACGCACCTAATATATCGCCATTTAAAACAAATCCAATGAATCCTTTTTACCTAATGGCAAAACTATTGTTTACGGAAGCTGGGGTTCGTGTGAGTGTGCGCAAAAGAGTGGCAACAGAAATTATCAATATGCTAAAGACAGATTATCAGATATTTATACCAGAATCTTTTGATGGATATAAGCTGTTGAGAATCCTTAATTCTGTACCAATAAATGATGACAATGGTGTGGAAATGTATAAAGATGCGGTGTCTGCAATTTTCAATGTATTGAAAATTGCAGATGAATCTGAAAAAAGTTTATTAGAAACGTATAGTAACTTTATGAATGAGGTGAATGAGCGAATAAAGAGAAATAGTATTTCTTGTAGCTATCAAGCATGTTGTAATTGTTTTAAAGAAAGAGAAGGAATTGTTGTTAATACGATTCACGGAGTTAAAGGTGAAGAATATACAACTGTTATAGCATTTGACTTATTAAATGGTCATTTACCACATTGGGATTATATTATTGATAAAAATAAAAAACCTTATAGGACGATTGAAACAAAAAAACTTCTGTATGTATTATGTTCAAGAGCCAAGCAGAATTTGTATTTATTCAGTGAGAAAGGACGTAAGACTCAAAAAGGCTATGAATATACAGCTACAAATGAATTGACTTGTATAAAATGTGTATATGACTAGATTAATACCATTATTAACAGAGGGTGTGTGAATTTTTTGTGAATTTTTCGCTAAGGGTATAAACTTTTGCCGTCTCCCGTGGCCTAACTATGAAGGGATCTTTTTTACAGAGGAATTACTGGACAAAAGAAAACTTCAATTTCTTATAGGACACAGGAGGTAAGCGTCTATGAAACAGGAAGTTCCAATTTGGGAGAAAAGTAATCTGACATTAGCAGAAGCGTCTGCTTATTCAGGAATCGGAGTAAATAAGCTCCGTGAAATCACAAACAATAAAAAGTGCAGATTCGTTTTATGGGTCGGAAATAAAAGGTTAATCAAACGTCGTTTGCTGGACGAGTATATAGAAAATGAGTTTTCTATTTAATAATCCATGCGAATGACATCCGATGAAACAGAGTAGAAAAAGAAGTCTTGATATGGTAAAATGTCAATGCGGCGAAAGATATTACAATCGTTGCAAGTACGTCATATCGAGGCTCTTTTCTCTACAGGAAAGGAGATTAACGATGACCCAGAAACGAAAAGACAACAAAGGGCGAAACCTGCGAACAGGAGAGAGCCAGAGAAAAGACCTGACATATCAATATCGATATACAGACTGCAGTGGAAAAAGAAAATGTGTTTATGCACCTACATTACAAGAACTGCGTGAAAAGGAAAATATAATACAGCAGCAAGCCAATGATGGTATCGATTATGCCAATGGAGAAATCACAGTAATTGAATTACTGGAACGCTATATCAATTTGAAACAAGGTGTCCGATACAATACAAAAGTAGGTTATGGATTTGTTTTAAATCTTGTTAAGAAAGAGAAGTTCGGTAATCGTAAAATCAGAGATATTAAAGTCTCTGACGCAAAACTATGGTTTATCAAAATGCATAATGATGGCAGAGGGTATAGCACGATTACAAGTGTACGTGGTGTTGTAAAGCCAGCATTTCAAATGGCATATGAGGAAGAAATAATCCGAAGAAATCCATTTGATTTTAAGTTGGATGTGATTCCAAATGATTCTAAAAAGAGAGAGGCATTATCGCCGAAACAACAGGAAATCTGGATGAATTATATTCGAGAAGATAAAACTTATTGCAAATATTATGATGAGTTTGTAGTTCTTTTAGAAACAGGAATGCGTGTAAGTGAATTTTGTGGACTTACGAAAAGTGATTTGGATTTTGAAAAACGTAGAATTCTTGTAGATCATCAGCTCGTTCGCGAACGTAGTGGTAAGTATTACGTTGAAAAAACGAAAACGGAATGTGGCTGCAGATATATCCCGATGACGGACAATGTTTATGAAAGTCTGAAGAACATATTGACAACTCGTCCAAAAGTTAAAAAGGAAGTCATTATTGACGGATATGCTGGATTTATTATGCTTGATAAAAATCAAAATCCTAAAGTTGCATTACATCTTGAAAATGAGATGCGTTGGGCATTAAAAAAGTATAAGAAATTGTATCCAGAGACTCCATTGCCACATATCACACCTCATGTGTTTCGCCATACATTTTGTACGAACATGGCGAATGCAGGAATGGATTTGAAAAGTTTGCAATATTTAATGGGACATTCTGATGCTGGAGTAACAATGAATGTATATGCTCATAACAGTTATGATAAAGCAGAAGAATCTATGTGCAAAATCATGAAATTTCCGAAAGGTAGAAGTGATGAAAAGCAAAGAATGTCAGTCTAAAAAACGAAAGATATTAACCCTATTTTTACACCAAATTTACGCCATTTTGGCGTAAATTTGTGAAGATTGGCGTAGATTTACGTCAAGTTATAATGTGAAAAAGGTGTAAATGAAAAGTACGAAAAATCCAGTAAAATCAAGGGCTTGGAGACTTATAAAGGAGTGTAAAGATATAATGATAAAGGTATTATTTGTATGCCACGGCAACATCTGCCGCAGTACCATGGCGCAATACGTTTTCCAGAATCTGATCAACAGACACAACCTCACCGATCAGTTCTACATTGATTCCGCAGCTACCAGCCGCGAGGAGATCGGTAATCCGGTCCATCACGGCACCAGGCGGAAGTTAAAAGAAGTCGGCATCCCGTGCGGAGATCACCGCGCACGTCAGTTAGAAAAGCGGGAATATGACGAATTTGATTATCTGATCGGGATGGATTCCATGAATATCCGCAATATGATGCGGATTCTGGGCGGCGATCCGGAAGGAAAAGTGTCGAAACTGCTTGATTTTACAGAGCGGACAGGGCAGGATATTGCGGATCCGTGGTATACCGGGAATTTTGACAGGACATACGAAGATGTGAAAGAAGGCTGTGAAGCCTTACTGCAGGACTGCCTGCTGCGCCTATAGAGCGCAGCTGAGCAGTTTTTTTAGATTGTTGTGGAATTGTTTTCCGTGGACATGGAGTTTATGACGTTCGGAATTGGAGAGATCCTGATTCAGATGTTTTTCGTAACGATTGAAGAGTACGCGATAGTCCATATTCTGACGGTGGCTCCAACGGATCAGTACCCAGTTCATTGCATCTTCGGTCCAGTACTGGGAGGGGATGCCGGCTTCTTTCAAGACAGTGATATACTGCATGGCGCGCACAGACAGTTTGTTCAGATGTTTTTGTTTTTCTGCCTCAGAAGCAGCATCTTTCCGGCGGAAGAACAGAAACGTACGTTTTTTCTTCTGGGAGTTGTTCTCCAAAAATTCCATCGCAAGGTCTACGGTTTCCTGCAGACGACAGGCAGCGTTCCAATACACGACAAACGGAGCAGCCTGTTCATCATCCTCGGGACCAACGGTAAAGGTGCGGAAGACACGGATTTGTCCACCGCCTAATTCTTTGTCATATTCGTGCCGGGATTCGGGATTGGAAAGTACCCGGTACGCCTCCAGTATTTCCTGCATACACGCAGTGGTGTCGATGCCCTGATTCATATTGGCATCCGGGTGATATACTTTAGCAAGCGCATTTTTTGCACTTGTGATTTCCTGTAATGTAGCTTCCCGGGAAACACCGAGAATATCATAGTAAGTACGGGAATTCATAAGAACCTCCTTCGATTTATAGAATCTCTCTTTCAGAGAATGAAAGAGAGTAAAAATATACATAAAAAAAGCAGATGGCAAGAAAAAATCAGTCTGCCCGGACGGAAATCTGACGATTGCCGATAAGAATATCTGCACCAAATTATTATATTACCTGGATATGGAAAATGCAAGCAATTTTGCTGACGGAATTGCCCGATTGTGTTATATTTTTTTATAGAGAAAAAAGTCAGGAATAACAGACATAGAAAAGAGGTTATCAGACATGTATATTGCAGACTTACACACCCATTCCAGATATTCCAGAGCCACCAGCAAAGAGTGTACGCCGGAGTATCTGGATCTGTGGGCGCGCAGAAAAGGCATCCATCTGATCGGGAGCGGGGATTTTACGCATCCGGCATGGAGAGAAGAGTTAAAAGAAAAATTAAAGCCCGCAGAAGACGGATTTTATGTGCTGAAAAAAGAATACAGGATTCAGGATGGGAATACGCCGGATCACATGATTCCCCGATTCGTGATCACCGGAGAGATCAGTTCTATCTATAAGAAATGCGATAAGGTGCGGAAGGTTCACAGTCTTTTGATTCTTCCCGGGCTAAAAGCCGCAGAGAATCTTTCGGAGAAACTGGAAGTGATCGGAAATCTGCATTCGGACGGGCGGCCGATTCTTGGGTTGGATTGCCGGGATTTACTGGAAATCATGCTGGAGACAACACCAGATGGCATGTACGTTCCGGCACACATCTGGACACCGCATTTTTCCATGTTCGGAGCATTTTCCGGATTTGATACGATAGATGAGTGCTTCGGGGATCTGAGTTCTCACATTCATGCAGTGGAGACGGGATTATCCTCGGATCCGCCGATGAACTGGCGGGTGTCCATGCTGGACCGGTTTCAGTTGATTTCCAATTCCGATGCGCATTCTCCGGCAAAACTGGGAAGAGAGGCCACTCTTCTGGATATTGACTGGTCCTATGAAGGTCTGAGAGGTGCCATTCAAAATGGCAGCGGTCTGGCAGGCACCATTGAATTTTTCCCGGAGGAAGGAAAATACCATATGGATGGGCATCGGAAGTGCAATCTTTGTCTGACACCGATGGAGACAGAAACATATCAGGGGAAATGTCCGGTGTGTGGAAGAAAAATCACTATTGGTGTCTCTCATCGGATTGAACAGCTGGCGGACAGGGCGGAAGGTTTTGTAAAAGAAGGCGCCAATGGATTTGAAAGTCTGGTTCCACTTCCGGAAGTCATCTCGGCATGCGTGGGTGTTTCTTCCCGAAGTAAGAAGGTACAAAAAGAATACGAGCAGATGCTGCGGATGATCGGACCGGAATTTGAGATTCTGAGAATTGTGCCGTTGGAGGAAATCCGGCAAAAGTCCGGATTTCTGATCGCAGAGGGAATTGAGCGTCTGCGAAACGGCGAGGTAGAGCGGATTCCGGGATTTGACGGAGAATACGGAACGATCAAACTGTTTCAGCCGTATGAACTGGAAGAGGTCGATAGACAGCGGTGATTGCCGGACCGAAAGAGGGGTGTTGATTTTCTCACGTTGACTTGCTAGAATAGAAGAAACAATAAGATTCGTTGCACCCGGATGGAAGGATGCCTCCAGTTTGGAACATCCTTCCCTTTTTGTGGGGAGCCGGATTTCAGGAAAAGAGGTTTGATATCATGCAGTATGATTTTACAACGATTATGGACCGGCGGGGAAAGGATGCCATCGCAGTAGATGCGCCTGCCGGAAACAATACAGGCAATGATTTTTTCGCAGGTGCGAAAATTCGGGAAGGGTTTGATCTGATTCCGATGTGGGTAGCGGATATGAATTTTCCGGCGCTTCCGGCAATTCCGGAGGCGATCATTCAGAGGACAAAGCATCCGGCATACGGTTATTTTGATCCGTCGGCGGCATATTATGACGGGATCATCAACTGGCAGAAGACACGTAATGGCGTGAACGATCTGACAAAAGAGTGCATTGGCTATGAGAACGGTGTGCTCGGCGGTGTGGTTTCTGCTTTGAAAGTACTGTGTTCCAATGGGGATTCTGTTTTGCTGCAGTCTCCGACGTATATCGGATTTACACATTGTATTGAGGACAATGGATGGAATATCGTTCTGAATCCGCTGGTGTTGGATGAAGAAGGAATCTGGCGGATTGATTACGAAGATATGGAAGAAAAAATTGTGCAAAACAAGATTCATGCGGCAGTTTTTTGTTCGCCGCACAATCCGACCGGACGTGTCTGGGAGCGCTGGGAGATTGAAAAGGCGATGGAAATCTATCAGAAGCATGATGTGTATGTGATCTCAGATGAAATCTGGTCAGATCTGACACTTCCGGGATATCAGCATATCCCGACACAGTCTGTGTCCGAGGATGCAAAAAACAGAACCATTGCGCTTTACGCTCCGTCCAAGACATTTAATCTGGCAGGATTGATCGGTTCGTATCATATCATTTATAATTCGTATTTGAGAGACCGGGTATGTATGGAAGGGAAAATGACCCATTACAATTCTATGAATGTGTTGTCCATGCATGCGCTGATCGCGGCATATTCGAAAGAAGGAATGGAGTGGGTGGACGAGCTTCGCACCGTGCTGGATACGAACATTTCCTATGCCATGGAGTTTATCAGGCGAGACTTTCCGGGTGTTTCCGTGTCCAGACCGCAGGGGACGTACATGCTCTTTTTAGACTGCACAGACTGGTGCGAGGCGCATCACCAGACCATTGAAGAGCTGCAGAGGGCAGGCATGGAAGTGGGCGTAATCTGGCAGGATGGTCGCCCGTTCTACGGAGCATGCCATATCCGGATGAATCTGGCGCTGCCGCACAGTCGTGTGAAAGAAGCGTTTGAACGATTGAAACAGTATGTGTTTCTCGACTGAAAAATAGTGACATAAAAAAGGAGTACAACATGCAGTATATCATTCCGCACTACTATAAGAAGTTTGTATGTATCGGCGGGGACTGTCCGGATACTTGCTGCGCAGGGTGGCAGATTATGATCGATCCCGCTTCGCTGAAAAAATACAGACAGATAAAAGGACGGCTTGGCAGTCGCCTGCACAATGAAATTGACTGGGAGGAAGGCGCGTTTCGCCAATATGAGAAGCGCTGTGCCTTTCTCAATGAAGAAAATCTGTGTGATCTGTACATAGAAGGCAACGGATCCGGGATGTTCTGCAAGACCTGCAGGCTGTATCCGAGACATGTGGAAGAATTTGAAGGACTGCGGGAGATTTCCCTGTCTTTATCCTGTCCGGAAGCAGCAAACCTGATCCTGGGCTGCGAAGAGCCGGTCCGTTTTCTGGAGGCGGAAAATCCGGATCGGGAAGAGACTTATGAGGATTTTGATTTCTTCTTGTTTACTAAACTGGAAGACGCGAGAACTCTGATCTTTCAGATTCTTCAGAATCGGGAGTATCCAATCCGGTTGAGAATGGCGATCGTGCTGGCACTGGCGCATGATCTGCAGGAGAGGATCGACAAAAATGCCCTGTTTGAGATTGATGGGCTTCTAAAGCGTTACGAGAAGGAACGTGTCTGGACCTGGTTTCAGGAAAAACTGGACAATCTGGATACAGAGGCAAAAACGCAGCAGGAGGTTTGCGGCAATCTGTTTGTGATCCTGAATCATCTGGAAGTGCTCAGAGACGACTGGAAGGGATATGTCAAAGAAGCAAAAAATATGTTGTTGGAATCAGAGCTGTCAGCAGAGCAAAGAAAAGAGTTCGAATCTGTGTTTACGGAGAAGATCATGGAACAGCTGATGGTTTATTTTGTATTTATTTACTTTTGCGGGGCAGTCTACGATGAACAGGCATATGGGAAACTAAAATTTGCAGTGGCAGGTTGTATTTTGATCCGGGCGCTGGCAAAAGGTGTATTTTTGAAAAATGGAACGCTGGAGTTTTCGGATGTTGCAGAGGCAGCACGCCGGTATGCAAGAGAAGTGGAGCATTCAGATTTCAACAAGTGCAAGATGGAGCAGATGCTGCAGGATGAAGGCAAATTTGGACTGGAAAAATTATTTGTAATTTTATAAAAGGCGATAGGATAAGAAAGAAACAACAGGGGGGATTTTATGACAAAGACAGCAGCGCCTATGACAAGCGGCTCGATCTGGAAACAGATGACTTTTTTTGCGATGCCGATTTTTCTGGGCAATTTATTTCAGCAATTATATAACACTGTGGATTCTCTGATCGTTGGAAATTTCCTGGGGAGCAGTGCACTGGCCGCAGTCAGCTCCTCCGGAAGTCTGATCTTTATGCTGATTGGATTTTTGAGTGGAATCTCAGCGGGAGCGGGGGTGATCGTTGCCCGGTTTTTTGGTGCAGGAGATGAGAAAAATCTGCAGCGCGCGGTACACACCACAGTTGCATTTGGTCTGGTGGCAGGAGTTTTGATGACCGGTGTGGGAGTGGCACTTTCTCCGCAGATCCTGCGGTGGATGGATACGCCCGAAAGTGTAATGAGGGAATCGGTGACATATCTACAGATTTATTTTGCGGGATCTTTAGGATTTGTGATGTACAATGTCCTGGTGGGAATTCTGCAGGCTGTGGGAGACAGCAGACATCCTTTGTATTATCTGATCGTATCGTCTGTGATCAATCTGGTGTTGGATCTGTTGTTTATCACAGGATTTCATACAGGAGTGGGAGGTGCGGCGGTTGCAACCGTGATCTCCCAGATTGTGAGTGCACTCCTTTGTTTCTGGCAGCTGCTGCGGACAAAGGAAAGCTATGGATTGAAAATTCGAAAAATCCGTTTTGACAAAGGAATCCTTGTCCAGATCATCAAGATCGGACTGCCTTCCGGAGTGCAGAACTCTATCATTGCGTTTGCAAACGTAATCGTGCAGTCCAATATCAATGCATTCGGAGAGATGGCAATGGCGGGCTATGGGGCCTACACAAAGGTGGAAGGGTTCGGTTTTCTGCCCATCAACAGCTTTACTATGGCACTGACGACATTTGTAGGACAGAATCTGGGTGCAAAGCAGGAGGAGCGCACGAGAAAAGGGGCGCGATTTGGAATTCTCGCAGCAGTGATATTGGCAGAACTGATTGGTGTCGTGGTATTTCTTCTGGCGCCACAGCTGATCGCGGCGTTTGACTCTTCTCCTGAAATCATTCGGTTTGGTGTGGAAAAAGCCAGAACAGCAGCATTATTTTACTGTCTGCTTGCATTTTCACATTCCATTGCAGCAATTTTGCGCGGTGCGGGGAAGACGATGGTGTCCATGATCATTATGATGATGTGCTGGTGCGTGATCCGGGTGTCTTTCCTTTCCGTGATGATTCCGCTCACTCACAGCATTCAGGTGGTATACTGGGTATATCCGCTGACATGGAGTTTAAGTTCTCTGGCATTTTTCTGGTATTATAAGAAAGCGAAATGGATATAATAAATAGTAACAGACCAGATCAGGGAATGGAGAATCGAAATGAAACGTGTTCTCGCAGTGTTACTAAGCGCAGTACTGAGTCTCTCTGTGGCTGTTGTGCCCGGGATTCAGACTCTGGCAGAAGAGCCGGATGCAGCTCAGAAAACAGAAGGGCAGCAGGAGGCAGAGGTGGAAGTACAGGCACCAAGTGCCGTTTTGATGGAAGCGTCTACAGGTGCTGTGTTGTATGAAAAAGATGCAGATACAAGACGCGCGCCGGCCAGTGTCACGAAGATCATGACTATGCTTTTGATCTTTGATGCACTGGAGGATGGAAAAATTGCGCTGGAAGATGAGGTGTCAACCTCGGAATATGCAGCGTCCATGGGAGGTTCTCAGGTGTTTTTGGAGCCCGGAGAAACGCAGAGTGTGGATACGATGTTAAAATGTATTTCCGTAGCCAGTGCCAATGATGCCTGCACCGCCATGGCAGAGTACATAGCGGGCAGTGAAGAGGCTTTTGTAAAGATGATGAATGAACGGGCGGCAGGGCTCGGCATGAAAAATACAACGTTTCAAAACTGTAACGGACTGGATACCGAGGGACATTTGACGACGGCAAGAGATATTGCTCTGATGTCCAGAGAATTGATCGAAAAATATCCAAAGATTCATGATTACTGCATGATCTGGATGGATACGATCACCCATACCACAAAAAAGGGGACTTCTGAATTTGGACTGTCCAACACGAACAAACTGGTACGGCAGTATCCGTATGCCACAGGTTTAAAAACAGGTTCCACCGATGAAGCAAAATTCTGCGTGTCTGCGACAGCCGAAAAAGACGGGATGGAACTGATCGCAGTGATCCTGGGCGGAGAAAATTCGAAACAGCGGTTTCAGGACGCGACGAAGCTTCTGAATTATGGATTCGGAAAGTGCCAGGTATACGAAGACAATGATCCGCCGAAGTTAAAGCCGGTCGAAGTGCAAGGTGGTGTCAAAGATCAGATTCTCTGTGAGTATGCGGATACGTTCCGCTATCTGGACACAAGCGGAGCAAATCTGGCAGGGGTGACAAAGAAGGCACAGATGAAGCAGTCTGTAAAAGCTCCAGTGAAAAAGGGACAGAAAGTAGGCGAACTTGTCTATGAGCTGGGAGAAAAAGAAATCGGAAGAGTGGAGATTCTGGCAAAAGAAAGCTGTAAAAAAGCAGAATTTTTGGATTATCTGAAAAAAGTGATGCAAAAAATCAGGGTGTAGCGAAATGCTGCACCTTTCCTTATGTTGAACTGCATTTAAAAAAATGATAGGATAAGAAGAAAAAATGACAAAAAGGAGAATGCCATGAAAGCAGTGATCTTAGTGGTCTTTGTTCTGACAGTGGCGGCAGTTCTTTGTCTGCTGGAAGCGTACCGGGAGCAGCAGTATTTCAAGGTGACAGAGGACGTTGTTGTATCCCGCAGGCTGAACGGGCTGAAAAGGGAAAAGAAGATCGTGTTTTTAAGCGATCTGCACAATAAAGAATATGGAGCCGGAAATGAACGTTTGCTGGATGCGATCTGCAAAGCGAGGCCGGATCTGATTCTGATCGGCGGGGATATGCTGGTCGGGAAGAAAGGGTGTTCCTTTGCTCCGGCTCTGGAATTTGTTTCAAAACTTCCTGCGATCGCTCCGGTTTATTATGCCTGCGGAAATCACGAGCAGCGGATGAAAAGAAAACCGGAAGTCTATGGGGAGGTTTATCAGGAGTATCAAAAGCAATTAGAAGAATGTGGCGTGCATTTTCTGGAAAATAGCAGCGTCCTGCTTAAGGAGGATGACTGCCGGATCCGGATCTCGGCTCTGGAACTGCCCCTTGCAACTTATACAAAATTCAAAAAATACCGGGTCACAGAGCAGGATGTAACAGCATGTATTGAAAAAGAAGCTGCGGATTATGAGATTCTTCTGGCGCACAATCCGGTTTATTTTGACGCATATAAAAAATGGGGAGCAGATCTGGTGCTTTCCGGGCATCTTCACGGCGGGATTATCCGTCTGCCGGGAATCGGAGGTCTGATCACGCCTCAGGCGATTCCGTTTCCGAAATATTCCGGGGAGATGACAACAGAAGGAGAGCAGACGATCATTGTGAGCCGCGGGCTTGGCACTCATACGATCAATCTTCGTTTTTTGAATGAGGCAGAGATGATCGTGATTCATCTGCGGGGCGAAAAAGACAGTTGAGAATTTGAAGGATTTCCCGTATAATGAAACACAGTGCGAAAAAACAGACGGTAGATGGGAGAAATAAAACAGATGGGGATACCGGTAAAATTGCAGGTTTTTGAAGGTCCGTTGGATCTGCTGTTACATTTGATCGAGAAAAATAAGATTGATATCTATGACATTCCGATCGTAGAGATCACCAGCCAGTATATGGAATATATCCGGCAGATGGAGCGGGAAGATTTAAACGTTATGAGTGAATTTCTCGTGATGGCGGCAACACTTCTGGATATCAAATGCCGGATGCTGCTCCCGAAAGAGATCAATGAAGAGGGAGAAGAGGAAGATCCGAGAGCAGAGCTGGTAGAACAGCTTTTACAGTATAAAATGTACAAATATATGTCCTACGAGCTGCGGGATCGTCAGGTAGATGCAGACCAGTATTTTTACCGGGAGGCAGATATTCCCAAAGAGGTGAAAAGTTATGTTCCTGCGGTAGATCTGGATCAGCTTTTAGGGGATGTGACGCTGGTACAGCTCCGGAAAATTTTCCGGGAAGTGATGCGCAGGCAGGAAGAGAAGATCGATCCGGTGCGGAGTAAGTTCGGTAAGATCGAGAAAGAAGAAGTACCGCTTCCGGACAAGCTTTTGTATGTGGAGACTTATGCAAGGACACATAAAAAATTCAGTTTTCGTATGCTTCTTGAAAAACAGAGAAGCAAGATGCATATTGTGGTGACATTTCTGGCAGTGCTGGAGCTGATGAAGACGGGCATGATCCGTGTTTATCAGGAAGAAATCTGCGGGGAGATCCTGATCGATTCCCAGATATAACAGAGCATAAGAGCATGTCAGGAGAAACAGGAAGGAAAGAGAAAGAATGGAGCAAAAAAAACTGCAGGCAGCCATAGAAGCAATTTTGTTTGCAATGGGAGGCTCTGTGGAGCTGAAAAAACTTGCACAGGCGATCGGACATGACGAAGAAACGACAAAAAAAGTAATCCGCCAGATGATGGACCGGTATGAGAAAGAAGATCGGGGAATCCGGATCATTGAACTGGAAGCTTCGTTTCAGATGTGCACGAAAAAAGAGATGTATGAATATTTGATCCGGGTAGCAAAGCAGCCGAAAAAACAGGTTCTTACGGATGTACTTTTGGAAACGCTTTCGATCATCGCCTACAAGCAGCCGGTTACAAAACTGGAAATCGAAAAAATCCGTGGCGTCAAATCGGATCATGCAGTCAGCAAGCTGGTAGAATATGATCTGGTCGAGGAAGTGGGGCGTATGGATGCGCCGGGAAAACCGCTTTTATTTGGAACCACAGAAGAGTTTCTGCGCAGATTCAGTGTGCATTCTCTGGATGAACTTCCTGCGCCGAATCCGGAGCAGGTAGCACATTTTAAAGAAGAAGCAGAGGATGAGGTACAGTTAAAGTTAAACCTGTAGTTCTGATTAAAAATCTTCGGACATAGGATATAGCAAAGAATGTCTGGAGAATAGAAAAGTAATGCATGAGAAAAGAAGGGAAAGAGGACGAACATATCGGGGCGGGATGATCCTGGGCTTTTGTCTTCTGATTGCAGTAAATGGTCTGTTTCCGGTTTCGTGTGTATATGCGGAGGAAGAACAGACAAAAATCGCATACGGGGAGAATACTCCAGGACAGTTATACGCCCGGTCGGCAGTTTTGATGGATGCAGACAGCGGGCGTATTTTGTTTGCAAAAAATGCCGAAACAGAGCGTCCTATGGCGAGTACAACCAAGATCATGACCTGCATTCTTGCATTGGAACGTGCAGACCCGGATGAGAGTGTGTCAGTCAGTGCCAATGCGGCAGCCCAGCCCAGAGTCCGACTGGGGACAGTGGAAGGACAGAAATTTAAGCTTAAGGATCTTTTATATTCTCTGATGCTGGAATCACATAACGATACAGCGGTGATGCTGGCAGAACATCTGGCGGGAAGCGTGGAGCAGTTTGCGGATGAAATGAACCAGAAAGCAAGAGAACTGGGACTTAGCCATACCCATTTTGTCACCCCCAATGGTCTGGACGGGGCAGATGACGGCGGGAGCCATCGGACCACGGCAAAAGAACTGGCAAGGATTATGCGCTATTGTGTGATGGAGTCTTCAAAGCGGAAGGAATTTCTGGAAATTACAGGCGCGTCTTCCTATCAGTTTTCAGATCTGGAGCAGACGCAGACGTATTCCTGCATCAATCACAACGCGTTTCTTACGATGATGGAAGGCGCTATATCCGGAAAAACCGGATTTACCGGGGAGGCAGGATATTGCTATGTGGGGGCATTAAAAAGAGAAAAGCGAACCTTTATCGTAGCACTTCTGGCGTGCGGCTGGCCGAACAATCGGAGCTATAAATGGGAGGATACAAAAAAACTGATGGAGTACGGTCTGGAACACTTTGAATATCAGAGTGTAAAAGGCGCCGGGCAAAAATTTAAAATCCGGGTGACGGATGGGATTCCGGATTCCAATCAGAAAGCGGCGTATACATATGCAGAAGCACTGTCAGAGCAGTCAAATCTTTCGTTTTTGCTGGCAGACTGGGAATCTGTTCAGGTAAGAAGGAACATTCCGACAGTATTGCCGGCTCCTGTCCGGGAAGGGACAGAAGTGGGAACGATAGAATATCGGGTCAACGGAGAAACTCTTGCCAGACTTCCGGTAGTAATCCAAAGGTCTGTGGGAAAAATTGATTTTTCATGGTGCTGGAAGAAAATAGCAGCAAAATATTTCTTAAAAGAGAAAATATATTAAAATAAATCAAGGTAAGTGATTAAAAATGTCACTGGTATCGAATGGAAGAGTATGATAGTATAAACGAAATAAAAAAAGACAAGTAAATTGATGTAATATAAGGAGTGCTTGCGATGAAGAATTTTGAAAAATATGAAAGAAGCTATTTTATGCCGCCGGTGCCGTGCTATGACTGGGTGAAGAAAGACCATATTGAAAAACCGCCCGTCTGGTGCAGCGTGGATCTGCGGGATGGGAATCAGGCATTGATCGAGCCTATGAGTCTGGAGGAAAAAATAGAATTCTTCCAGATGCTTCTGGATGTCGGCTTCAAGCAGATCGAAGTGGGATTTCCGGCAGCATCTGAGACAGAATATCAGTTTCTGCGTACATTGATCGAGCAGAATATGATTCCTGAGGATGTAACGATTCAGGTTCTGACACAGGCGAGAGAGCATATTATCAAACGGACCTTTGAAGCGGTCAAAGGAGCGCCGCATGCGGTCATTCATCTGTATAATTCAACTTCTGTCGCACAGAGAGAACAAGTATTTAAAAAGAATAAAGAAGAGATCAAAAAAATTGCGGTAGACGGAGCCATTCTTCTGAATGAGCTGGCAAAGGAGACAGAAGGGAATTTCACGTTTGAGTACAGCCCGGAAAGCTTCCAGGGAACCGAGGTGGATTATGCGCTGGAAGTGTGCAATGCAGTTCTCAGAGTGTGGGAGCCGTCCAGGGAGCGAAAAGTGATCATCAATCTTCCGACAACTGTGGAAAACGCGATGCCGCATGTGTTCGCAAGTCAGGTGGAATATATGAGCAAGCACTTATATAACAGAGAACATGTATTGTTATCGCTTCATCCGCACAACGACAGAGGATCCGGCGTCAGTGACGCAGAGCTTGGAATTCTGGCAGGAGCGGACCGGATCGAGGGAACGCTGTTCGGAAACGGCGAACGGACCGGAAATGTGGATATTATCACGGTTGCTATGAATATGTATTCACAGGGAGTGGATCCGGGCTTGGATTTTTCCAACATGAGTGAGATCAGTGAGACCTATGAGAGACTTACCAGAATGCAGGTTTCTCCGAGACAGCCATATGCCGGAGAACTGGTATTTACCGCGTTTTCCGGTTCTCACCAGGATGCGATCGCAAAAGGAATGGCATGGAGAGAAGAGAAGCAGTGCCAGACGTGGACGGTTCCTTACCTTCCTCTGGATCCAAAAGATGTGGGACGCCGCTACGAGACCGATGTGATCCGTATCAACAGTCAGTCGGGAAAAGGCGGAGTCAACTATATTTTAAAACAGAGCTTTGGAATCAGCCTTCCGCAGAAAATGAGGGAAGAGGTCGGCTATCTTGTAAAGGATGTGTCAGATAAAGCGCATAAAGAGCTGACGCCGGACTGGGTATACCATATATTTGAAGATCATTATATTCACGTAAAAACAATCTTTACAGTAGATGAATGCCACTTTAAACAGGCAGACGGAATCCTTGCGGAGGCGACGATCCACCATGCGGGAAGCGACCGTGTGATCAACGGAATGGGAAATGGACGTCTGGATGCGGTGAGCAATGCCATCAAGCACTATTTTGACATCGATTATGAGCTGGCATTTTATGAAGAACATTCCATGACAAAAGGGTCTTCATCCAAAGCGGTCGCTTATGTGGGCGTGATCTGCAATAAAAAACGCTACTGGGGTGTTGGCATTGATGCCGATATCATCAAAGCTTCTGTAGAAGCCCTGGTCGTGGCAGTCAATAAGATCGAAGAACTCCGAAATCAGCAGGAATGCAAGGATGCAAGACTCTTGGAGATCACGAATTATATCTATGCAAACTATAAGCATGTGACACTGGATGAGCTGTCCGAAAAGTTTTTCCTGTCGAAACCATACCTTTCCAAATATATCAAGGAAAAATCAGGAATGACATTCGGCGATATCCTGAAAAATGTCCGAATGAAAAAAGCCTGTACGATGCTTAGAGAAGGCAATGCGACCGTGGAGAGCATTGCGGAGACAGTGGGATACCAGAATGTAGAGCATTTTAACCGGATTTTTAAAAAGCTGTACCAGATTACACCAGTACAATTCCGCAATCAGAAATAAGAGAAAAAAGACATATTCCTGGGAGTGGGAGATATGTCTTTTTTTATGAAAATTTGGGAAAAATAAACGGAAATGACAAAGAAATGACAAAAAACAGAAATTCAATTGAATTTTTTTGCTAAGTAATATATACTAGAATAGGCAAAAATTTTGGTTTATATTTAAACACATTTTATAATATGGAGGGCTAGAATATGAGCAACAATGCAACAGAAAACTCAGCAAGCAGAAGAATTGCCACACTGCTTGATGGGGGTAGCTTTGTTGAAATCGGTTCTGCTGTAACAGCAAGAAATACAGATTTCAACCTGCAGGAAAAAGAAACTCCGGCTGATGGAGTAATCACCGGCTATGGAGTGATCGACGGCAATCTCGTGTATGTGTACAGCCAGGATGCATCTGTCTTAAAAGGTGCGATCGGTGAGATGCATGCGAAAAAAATTGCCAACATCTATGACATGGCGATGAAGATGGGAGCGCCGGTGATCGGACTGATCGACTGTGCGGGACTTCGTCTTCAGGAAGCAACAGATGCTCTGGAAGCATTTGGAAGCCTGTACTTCAAACAGGCAATGGCATCCGGTGTGATTCCGCAGATTACAGCTGTTTTCGGAATGTGCGGCGGCGGTCTTGCAGTAGTGCCTGGACTGACAGATTTCACATTTATGGAAAATAAAGAAGGAAAGCTGTTTGTGAATTCACCAAATGCACTGGACGGAAACATTGATTCCAAGTGCAATACAGCAAGTGCCGAGTATCAGAGCAAGACAGCTGGTCTTGTAGATGCAGCGGGTACAGAAGAAGAGATTTTGGGACAGATCCGTTCTCTGATCTGCATGCTGCCTGCAAATTTTGAAGATGATGCATCTTATGATGAGTGTACAGATGACCTCAACCGTGTCTGCGCAGATCTTGCCAATGCTGCGGAAGATACAGGAATTGCACTTGCCACAATTTCTGACAACAATATTTTCTTTGAAACCAAGAGAGAATATGCAAAAGAAATGGTAACAGGATTTATCCGTCTGAACGGAATGACAGTGGGAGCTGTTGCAAACCGTTCCAAAGTATATGATGCAGAAGGAAATGCAGAGTCCTATGGACAGGTTCTGACAGTTGACGGATGTAAAAAAGCAGCAGATTTTATCAATTTCTGTGATGCTTTCTCGATTCCGGTATTATCTCTGACAAACGTGACAGGATTTGAAGCAACTCTGGAAGCTGAGAAGGATATGGCACGTGCAGTTGCAAAACTGACTTACGCATTCGCGAATGCATCTGTACCAAAGGTTAATGTGATCGTAGGAAAAGCTTACGGAAGCGCATATATTGCGATGAACAGTAAATCTATCGGAGCAGATCTGGTATACGCATGGCCGACAGCTGAGATCGGAATGATGGATGCTTCTATGGCAGCAAAGATCATGTATGCAGATGCAGACGCAGAGACATTGAAAGAAAAGGCGGCAGAATACAAAGAGCTGCAGTCCAGCCCGGTTTCCGCGGCAAGAAGAGGATATGTGGATGCGATCATCGATGCAGCCGATACAAGAAAATATGTGATCGGAGCATTTGAGATGCTGTTCACAAAGAGAGAGGATCGTCCGGCAAAAAAACACGGTACGGTTTAGTGAGGTGAGGCGAAGTGAAGAAAAAATTAAGTTTAATCGTACTTGCCTGTGCTCTTACCTTAGGTGTTTCAGGATGCGGCAGCGAGGCAGATACGACAACAAGTAATGAAAAAGAGTCCATGGTGTCTTATTCAGAGGCGATTGTCAGCAGCTTCAGTCAGACACCGGATGAAGTTTTTGACCAGTATGAAGAGATGTCCGAACTGCAGCTGGATCTGATGCTTCTGAATACAGGACTTCCTGTAGATTCTGAGAATTTCCTTTCCATGATCGAAGCCTGGAAAGCGGGAGAGGCAGAATGCGGAGCATTCAAAAGCTATGGAGAATTCGAGACAGAGATGACAAGCTCCGGAATCGTAGTTTCTACAGAAGCAGAGTATGAGAATAAGACTGCAGACATTGAATTTACATTCGATGAAGAACAGCAGATGGACAGCTTGACGATCAATGCACATTATTCTACTGCGGAGATTCTGAAAAAAGCAGGACTGAACACCATTCTTGGAATGGGAACTGTATTCGTTGTTTTGATCTTTATTTCATTCATTATTTCTCTGTTCAGATTTATTCCGGAACTTGAGAAGAAATTTAAGAACAAAAAAACTGCAGAACCGGCAAAAGCACCGGCTCCGGCTCCTGTACCAGTTGCAGAACCGGAAGCAGAAGAAGCTTCAGATGATGCAGAGCTTGTAGCAGTGATCTCAGCAGCGATCGCAGCGGCAGAAGGAACTTCTGCAGACGGATTTGTAGTTCGCTCGATCAAGAGAAGAAAATCGAATAAATGGAACAAATGGAATTAATCAGGAGGATTTTAAAATGAAAAATTATACAATTACTGTAAATGGAAATGTATATGATGTGACAGTAGAAGAAAAGGGAGCAGGTACTGCACCGGTTGCAGCGGCAGCACCAGTTGCAGCTCCAAAGGCAGCACCGGCAGCGGCTCCGAAAGCAGCAGCACCGGCAGGAGCAGGAAGTATCCAGGTAAAAGCGGGAGCAGCTGGAAAAGTATTCAGTATTGACGCAAGCGTAGGACAGGCTGTAAAAGCGGGAGATGCCATTGTAACAGTAGAAGCTATGAAAATGGAAATCCCTGTAGTAGCTCCGGAAGATGGTACAGTTGCTAGCATTGATGTGGCAGTAGGCGACGCAGTAGAGTCAGGAGCAGTATTAGCCACATTAAACTAGGAGGTTTTGACAAATGGAATATATTTCAAATACGCTGGGGAACCTGGTAGAGCAGACTGCGTTTATGAACCTGACGTTCGGAAACCTGATTATGATCGCAGTTGCCTGCTTTTTCCTTTATCTGGCGATTAGACACGGCTTTGAACCGCTGCTGTTAGTTCCGATTGCATTTGGTATGCTTCTGGTTAATATTTATCCGGATATCATGCTTCATGCAGAAGATTCGGCGAACGGAACAGGCGGACTTCTGTATTATTTCTATGTTCTGGATGAGTGGTCAATCCTGCCGTCTCTGATATTCCTTGGTGTCGGTGCGATGACAGACTTTGGACCATTGATCGCGAACCCGAAGAGTTTCCTTCTGGGTGCGGCAGCACAGTTTGGTATTTTCGCCGCATACCTTGGAGCAATGGCAATGGGATTCTCTGACAAAGCGGCTGCAGCGATTTCTATCATCGGTGGTGCTGACGGCCCGACTTCTATTTTCCTCGCAGGAAAATTACAGCAGACAGCAATCTTAGGACCGATCGCGGTAGCGGCATATTCTTATATGTCACTGGTTCCGATCATTCAGCCGCCGATTATGAAGCTTCTTACAACAGAAGAAGAGCGTAAGATCAAGATGGAGCAGTTAAGACCAGTTTCCAAACTGGAGAGAATCCTCTTCCCGATCATCGTTACGATCGTAGTATGTACGATTCTTCCTACAACAGCTCCTCTGGTAGGTATGCTGATGCTTGGTAACCTGTTCAAAGAATCAGGTGTTGTAAGACAGCTGACAGAGACAGCATCCAATGCTTTGATGTATATCGTAGTAATCCTGCTTGGTACATCTGTAGGTGCTACAACAAGTGCAGAAGCATTCCTGAACATGGATACACTGAAAATCGTTGCACTGGGACTGATTGCGTTTGCATTCGGTACAGCAGCCGGAGTATTGTTCGGTAAACTGATGTGCTGGGCAACAAAGGGCAAGGTAAATCCTCTGATCGGTTCTGCGGGTGTGTCTGCGGTTCCTATGGCAGCTCGTGTTTCTCAGAAAGTCGGAGCAGAAGCAGATCCTACAAACTTCCTGCTGATGCATGCGATGGGACCGAACGTTGCCGGAGTTATCGGTACTGCGGTAGCAGCCGGAACATTTATGGCGATCTTTGGTGTGAAATAATAATGGAGGACAGTAAAAATGGCAGAAATTGCAAAAAAACCAATTAAAATTACAGAAACAATTCTGCGTGATGCGCATCAGTCTCTGATTGCGACAAGAATGACAACAGAGCAGATGATGCCGATCGTGGATAAAATGGATAAAGTCGGATATCATGCAGTAGAGTGCTGGGGAGGAGCTACATTTGATGCATCACTCCGTTTCCTGCACGAAGATCCATGGGAGAGACTTCGTAAATTCCGTGACGGATTCAAGAACACAAAACTGCAGATGTTATTCCGTGGACAGAACATTCTGGGATACCGTCCATACGCAGATGACGTGGTAGAGTATTTCGTACAGAAATCTGCTGCAAACGGAATCGACATCATTCGTATCTTTGACTGTATGAATGATATGAGAAACCTGCAGACAGCAGTTACAGCAGCAAATAAAGAAAAAGCGCATGCACAGGTTGCGATGTCTTATACACTTGGAGACGCTTATACTCTGGAATACTGGGTAGAGCTGGCAAAGAGAATTGAAGACATGGGAGCAAATTCAATCTGTGTGAAGGATATGGCAGGTCTTCTTTGCCCATATCAGGCTACAGAGCTTGTGACAGCATTAAAAGAAGCCGTTGAGATTCCGATCGAGATGCATACACACTACACATCAGGTGTTGCTTCTATGACATACCTGAAATCTGTAGAGGCAGGAGCTGACATCATCGATACAGCAATGTCACCATTTGCACTCGGAACTTCTCAGCCGGCAACAGAAGTTATGGTAGAGACATTCAAAGGAACTCCATACGATACAGGACTGGATCAGAACCTGCTTGCAGAGATTGCTGATTACTTCAGACCGATCAGGGACGAAGCACTCGAATCCGGACTGCTCAATCCGAAGAACCTTGGTGTCAACATCAAAACACTTCTGTACCAGGTACCGGGAGGAATGCTTTCCAACCTGACATCCCAGTTAAAAGAACAGGGAGCAGAGGACAAATTCTACGAGGTTCTGGAAGAAGTACCGCGTGTGCGTAAAGACCTTGGAGAGCCGCCGCTTGTTACACCTTCTTCTCAGATCGTTGGTACTCAGGCAGTGTTCAACGTACTGATGGGAGAACGCTATAAGATGGCGACAAAAGAGACAAAAGACGTACTGTCCGGAAAATATGGTGCGACAGCAAAACCATTCAATCCGGAAGTACAGAAAAAAGTAATCGGAGAAGATGCAGAAGTGATTACATGCCGCCCGGCCGATCTGATTCCGAACGAGCTGGATACACTCCGCAAAGAGTGCGCACAGTACAGCCAGCAGGATGAGGATGTGCTGACATATGCATTGTTCCCACAGGTTGCAACAGATTTCTTCAAATACAGAGATGCTCAGCAGACAAAAGTAGATGCAAAAGTAGCAGATACAGAAGACGGAGCATATCCAGTATAATAAAAACAAAGAGAAGGACCGGAAGACGAAAGTTTTCTGGTCCTTTTCGATTTCGGAAAGAAATAAAAATTCAATTCCTTGTGCAGAATCTGTTTTAGTGATATAATTACCCGTGGCAAAGGAGGACGATTTTATGTGTATCAAAGATAGAATAGAACGATTACGTCAGAAAATGGAAGAACACCATATTTCTGTTTATATGATTCCGACAGCAGATTATCACCAGAGTGAATATGTAGGAGAACACTTTAAATCCAGAGCATTTATCACAGGATTTACAGGATCAGCAGGGACTGCTGTCATCACAAAAGAAGAAAGCTGTCTCTGGACGGACGGAAGATATTTCCTTCAGGCAGAAAGCCAGCTTCAGGGAAGCGGGATCCGTCTGCAGAAGATGGGAGAACCGGGAGTGCCTACGATCGCAGAATATATCGAATCTGTACTGGGAGAATCTGAAAATATCGGATTTGACGGAAGAACCATCGGGATTACAGAAGGAGAACAGTACGAAGAGATCGCGAAAGAGAAGCACGGACAGGTGTACTATGGCTGTGATCTGGTTGATGAGATCTGGGAAGAGAGACCGGCTCTGTCTGAAAAACCGGCATTTTATTTGGAAGAGACCTGTACAGGAGAATCTACGGCATCGAAACTAAAACGAGTCAGAGAGAGAATGGAGAAAGAAAATACAGGCTATCATCTTCTGACCAGCCTGGATGATATTGACTGGCTGCTGAATGTGCGCGGACAGGATGTGGAGTATTTTCCGCTTCTGCTTTCTTATGCGCTGATCACCATGGATTCTGTGGAATTATATGCAGATGAAAGAAAGTTTGATGAGAATATCTTAAAGCATTTTGAGGAGTGTCAGGTACATCTGCATCCATACAATGCAATCTATGAAGATGTAGAAACTCTTCCGCAGGGGGCTTCAATTCTTCTGGATCCACAGAGAGTGAATTATGCATTGTATCGCAACATTCCGGAAGCTGTCCGTATTGTAAAGGAAGAAAATCCGGAAGTGCTGATGAAGTGCGTGAAAAATGCAGCTGAGATCGAGAATATCAGAAGAGGTCACATCAAAGACGGCGTGGCGCATACAAAATTTATGTACTGGCTGAAGAAGCATGCTGGCAAAGAGACGATTACAGAGCTGAGCGCATCTGAGAAGCTGGAGAACTTCAGAAAAGAGCAGGAAGGATATCTCTGGCCGAGCTTTGATCCGATCTGTGCCTATGGAGAGCATGCGGCGATCGTGCATTATTCTTCTACACCGGAGACGAATGTGGAATTAAAAGAAGGCGGACTGTTTTTGACAGATACCGGCGGAAATTATTATGACGGATCCACAGATATCACACGTACGGTGGCGATCGGTGAGGTTGACGAAAAACAGAAAGAAGACTTTACAATGGTAGCCTGCAGTATGCTGCGTCTTGCTGATGCAAAGTTTCTTGCCGGATGCAGCGGCATGGTTCTGGATTATGCAGCCAGAGAACCATTCTGGCGCAGAAACTTAAACTATAATCATGGAACCGGACATGGCGTGGGATATCTTGGAAATATTCACGAGGCTCCGATCGGATTCCGCTGGAAGGCAACAAGGGATGCCATGTGCGAGATTGAGCCGGGAATGGTGATCACAGACGAGCCGGGAATTTATATAGAAGGTTCCCATGGAATCCGCATTGAAAATGAACTGCTTGTGTGTGCAGGAGAAAAGAACGAATATGGACAGTTTTTGTATTTTGAGCCGCTTACCTTTGTTCCGATCGATCTGGATGCGTTGCGTCCGGAATTGATGACAGAGGAAGAAAAGCAGCTGCTCAATGCATATCATCAGAGCGTATATGAGAAGATCAGTCCATATCTGGAAGCAGAAGAGAAAGAATGGCTGAAGGAATACACCCGTCCTGTAAAATAGCAGAATGAAAAACAAAGAGGAAGAAGAGGAAATGAAGTGTGAGTGAAAATAGTACAAACGAATTATTGATCCGCATGGAAGAAAAATACAAAAAAATGAGTAAAGGCCAGAAACGGCTTGCGGATTATGTGACGGAAAACTATGATAAGGCTGTATTTCTGACAGCAGCCCGTCTCGGAGAAGTGGTAGGAGTCAGTGAATCCACAGTTGTACGTTTTGCCACACAGCTTGGATACAAAGGATATCCCGGTTTCCAGAAAGCACTGGAAGAACTGGTGCGCAACAAATTGAATTCCATTCAGAGGATGGAGGTTACCTATGGGCGGATCAGTCAGTCGGAGATCCTGGAGACAGTGCTGCAGTCTGATATCGAAAAAATCAAGCTGACGCTGGCAGGGATCGATCAGAAAGCATTTGAACTTGCCATTGACACCATTTTAAGTGCAAAGCGAATTTACGTAGTCGGAATCCGCAGCTGCGCACCGCTGGCCTCCTTTTTATGCTTTTATCTGAATCTGGTATGTGAAAATGTTACTGCTGTCAACACCAACAGTTCCAGCGAGATTTTTGAACAGCTGATCCGGATCAACGAAGAGGATGTGATCATTGGAATCAGTTTCCCGAGATATTCTATGCGCACGCTCAAAGCGCTGGAGTTTGCGAGCAACCGGAAAGCAAAGGTGATCACACTGACAGACAGTGTGCACTCACCTATGAATCTGTATTCTTCCTGTAATCTGATCGCCAGAAGTGACATGGCTTCGATCGTGGATTCGCTGGTGGCCCCTTTGAGTGTGATCAATGCGCTGGTGGTGGCTCTCTGTATGAAAAAGCAGAAAGAAGTAGTCAATACACTGGAAACACTGGAGCAGATCTGGGGCGAATATCAGGTATACAGTAAAGATGAATTGAATCAGGTGGATGATACGCTGACAGAGTCTTCTTCTGGAAAAAGCGAGGAGAATAAAGATGAGTAAAGTGCTGATAATCGGGGGCGGCGCGGCTGGAATGATGGCTGCAGTCGCTGCCGGAGAAAACGGTCATGAAGTGTGGCTGTATGAGAAAAATGACCGTCTGGGAAGAAAATTATTCATCACCGGGAAGGGGCGCTGCAATATTACGAATGCAGGGGACATGGAAACCCTGTTTGCTTCCGTGATGAGCAATCCAAAGTTTTTATACAGCAGTTTTTACACCTTTACAAATGATCAGGTGATTGATTTTTTTGAAGAACTTGGTGTCAGAACAAAAATAGAACGGGGGAATCGTGTGTTTCCGTTATCTGACCATTCTTCCGATGTGATCGCGGGGCTGAAGCGAAAACTGGAGACTCTGGGTGTCCGCATCTGTCTGGAAACAGAAGTGGAAAAGATAGAGGGAAAAGACGGGAAGTTCCAGGCAATCGTCTTAAAAGGCGGACAGAGAAAGACAGGAGATGCCTGTATTGTTGCAACCGGAGGAATCTCTTACCCGGCGACCGGATCTACCGGCGACGGATACCGGTTCGCAAAAGAAAACGGACATCAGATTACAAAACTTTATCCGGCTCTGGTTCCGATGGAAGTCAGGGAATGGTATGCAAAGGAACTGCAGGGGCTCTCTCTTCGCAATGTAAGCGCAGCGGTCTATGATGGAAAGAAGAAGCTGTATGAAGATTTCGGTGAGATGCTTTTTACCCATTACGGAGTCAGCGGACCACTGATGCTAAGTGCCAGCAGCGTGATCGGAAAGCGGCTTTCAGAAAAAGAACTGCGTCTGGTGATCGATCTGAAGCCTGCTTTGACGGCAGAACAGCTGGATGCCCGTGTGCTTCGCGAATTTGAGGAGCATAAAAACAAACAGTTTAAAAATGCGGTGGATCATTTGTTCCCATCCAAATTAAAACCAGTGATGCTGGAGCTTTCCGGCATTTCGGAAGAGAAGAAAGTCAATGAGATTTCAAGAGAAGAGAGACAGCGATTCGTACATCTGATCAAACATTTTGAGATGACTTTAAGCGGACTTCGCAGCTACAAAGAGGCGATCATCACAAAAGGCGGAGTAAATGTCAAAGAGATCGATCCGGGAACGATGGAGTCAAAAAAGATTTCCGGACTGTATTTTGTGGGAGAAGTTCTGGACCTGGACGCACTGACAGGCGGATTTAATCTGCAGATTGCCTGGTCTACGGCATATCTTGCGGGAATTTCCATTCCTTAACGAATAGAGCAGGAAAGAAAAGGAGAAGCAATATGGGATATAATGTGGCGATTGACGGACCGGCAGGAGCAGGGAAAAGTACCATTGCGAAGCTGGTCGCAAAAGAAAAAGGATATATTTACGTAGATACCGGAGCGATGTACCGGGCAATGGCGGTTTATTTTCTGCAGGAAGGGATTTCCCCGCAGGATACAGAAAAAATCCGTCTTGCGGCACAAAATGCGGATGTGAGCATCTGTTATGAGGACGGGATCCAGCAGGTTTATTTAAACGGATCCAATGTCACAGACAGACTCCGCGAGGAAGCAGTCGGAAATATGGCTTCTGTCAGTTCTGCAGTTCGGGAGGTACGTGCAAGGCTTCTGGATCTGCAGAGAAACCTGGCCAAAGAAGCGGATGTGATCATGGACGGAAGAGATATCGGAACCAATATCCTCCCAAATGCAGATGTCAAGATCTATCTGACGGCCAGTGTAAAAACAAGGGCAGACCGACGGTACAAAGAACTGACAGAAAAAGGGATTTCCTGCAGCTATGAGGAGATTGCTGAAGATATAAAGAAGCGGGATGAGCGTGACATGAGCCGTGAAACTGCGCCTTTAAAGCAGGCAGAGGATGCGATTTTGATAGACAGTTCTGACATGAGCATCGAGGAAGTGGTTCATGCCATCTGCAGACAGTGCAAATAAATGATGGGGGCAGAGGATGAATGTAAAACGTGCAAAGACTGCCGGTTTTTGCTTCGGCGTAAAACGGGCGGTAGAAACAGTTTATGAGCAGGCAAAAAATTCGGATGCAGCACCAATCTACACTTACGGACCGATCATTCACAATGAAGAAGTCGTAAAAGATCTGGAAAATCAGGGCGTGATCGTCCTTCGTACGGAGCAGGAGCTGGAACAGCTCACAGAGGGAACGGTCATTATCCGTTCTCATGGAGTAGCAAAATACATCTACGAGAAGCTGGAGAAAAAGAAGATTCAGATCGTGGATGCAACCTGTCCGTTTGTGAAGAAGATCCATCGCATCGTAAACCGGGAAAGTGCAGCCGGAAAACAGATCGTCATTATCGGGAATCCGAAGCATCCGGAGGTGGAAGGAATCCGCGGCTGGGCAGGAGAACAGGTTTTTGTGGTGGAAACAAAAGAAGATGCCGCTTCCCTTGTACTGGATCCGGCAAGAGCCGTATGTGTTGTCGCCCAAACGACATTTAATTACAATAAATTTCAAGATTTAGTTGAAATTATTTCGAAAAAGAGTTATGATGTAAGTGTTTTAAATACAATCTGCGGTGCGACCAGGGAACGTCAGACGGAAGCCAGGAGCATTGCGGAAGAGGTGGATGCTATGATAGTGATTGGTGACAAACATAGTTCCAATACCCAGAAGTTATTTGAAATATGCAAGGGAGCATGTAAGGATACGTACTATATACAGACACTTGACGATTTGGATTTGAATCAATTAGGGTCAGTGGAAACAGTAGGTATTACAGCAGGGGCATCCACGCCCAATAATATAATTGAGGAGGTTCAAAATAATGTCAGAATTATCTTTTGAACAAATGTTAGAAGAATCATTTAAAACAATTCACAACGGAGAGGTAGTAGAGGGAACTGTAATTGATGTGAAACCAGATGAGATCATCCTGAATATCGGATACAAAGCAGACGGTATCATCACAAAGAGTGAATACTCCAACGATCAGTCTCTGGACCTGACAACAGTTGTTTCTGTTGGTGATTCTATGACTGTAAAAGTATTGAAAGTCAATGATGGAGAAGGTCAGGTGTTACTGACATATAAGAGACTCGCAGCAGAAAAAGGAAACGAAAGACTGCGCGAAGCATTCGAGAACAAAGAAGTTTTAAAAGCAACAGTAACTCAGATCCTTGGCGGAGGACTGTGCGCAACTGTAGAAGGTGCACGTGTATTTATTCCGGCAAGTCTCGTATCAGATTCTTATGAAAAAGATCTGAGCAAATACGAAGGACAGGAGATTGAGTTTGTGATCAGCGAATTCAACCCAAGAAGAAACCGCGTGATCGGTGACAGAAGACAGCTTCTTGTAGCAGAGAGAGCAGAAAAACAGAAAGAACTGTTTGCAAAACTGCAGGTTGGAGATACAGTAGAAGGAACTGTTAAGAACGTAACAGATTTCGGTGCATTTATCGACCTTGGCGGAGTAGACGGACTTCTTCACATTTCTGAAATGTCATGGGGAAGAGTTGAGAATCCGAAGAAGGTATTCCAGGTTGGAGATCAGGTAAAAGTTCTTGTGAAAGACATCAACGATACAAAGATCGCACTGAGCTTAAAATTCCCTGAGACAAATCCATGGGCACACGCTGCTGAAGACTTCGCAGTTGGTTCTGAGGTTACAGGAAAAGTTGCACGTATGACAGATTTTGGTGCATTCGTTGAGCTGGCACCTGGAGTAGATGCATTACTGCATGTTTCTCAGATTTCAAGAGCACATGTAGAAAAACCATCTGATGTTCTTTCTATTGGACAGGAAATCACTGCAAAAGTGGTAGATCTGAACGAAGCAGAGAAGAAGATCAGCCTGAGCATGAAAGCACTTGAGCCAGACACTGTTGAAGAAACAGAAGAGTAGAATGAAACACATAGAGAGGTGGAGTTTAATGGCTTCGCCTCTTTTTTGCGAGGAACTTTTTGCTATAATAAAATCTAGTGCAGCAAAAGAAAGGAAGGAAAATTAGATGGGACTTTTAACATTTAAAGGTGGAATCCACCCAAAAGACGGAAAAGCGCTTGCTAAAGATCAGCCGATCAAAGAGCTCTTGCCTCTGGGTGAACTGGTGTATCCGCTGTCTCAGCATATCGGTGCGCCTGCAGTTCCATTGGTGAAAAAAGGCGACCATGTCTTAAAAGGACAGAAGATTGCGGAAGCAGGCGGATTTGTATCTGCGCCGGTTTACGCATCCGTGGCAGGAACTGTAAAAGCAATCGAAATGAGATACAATCCGGCGGGAAGTAAGATGAATTGTATCGTACTGGAAAACGATGGTACATATGAGGAAGTGGAATACACCCCGATTACTTCTCTGAAAGAACTCACAAAAGAAGAAATTATCGAGAGAATCAGTGAAGCCGGTGTTGTGGGAATGGGTGGTGCAGGATTCCCGACAAAGGTAAAGCTTTCTCCAAAGGAAGCCGATAAGATTGAGTACATCATTGCGAACGGTGCGGAATGTGAGCCGTATATTACAGCAGATTACCGTCGTATGCTGGAATGTACAAAGGAGATTGTCAGCGGAATGGAAGTGGTGCTGTCTTTATTCCCGAATGCAGAAGGAATTTTTGCAGTGGAGGACAATAAAAAAGACTGCGTAGAGAAATTAGAAGAGGCGATTGCCGGAAAAACCCGTATGAGCGTGAAAGTACTGGAGACGAAATATCCGCAGGGCGCAGAGCGTCAGTTGATCTATGCCACGACAAAGCGTGCCATTCATGCAGCAATGTTGCCGGCAGATGCAGGATGTATAGTAGATAATGTGGAGACTCTGATCGCGATCAATCAGGCGGTACGTTTTGGAAAGCCTCTGATGGAGCGTGTAGTCACAGTCAGTGGTGATGATATTCAGAATCCGGGAAACTTTAGAGTCCCGATCGGAATGAATCACAGAGAACTGGTGGATGCTGCCGGAGGATTTATAACAGAACCTCAGAAACTGATCTCAGGAGGTCCGATGATGGGATTTGCCATGGTCACACTGGATGCGCCGGTGACAAAGACATCTTCTTCGATTCTGGCGTTTCAAAAGGATGAGGCAGCAGAAGCAAAAGAGACTGCCTGCATCAACTGCGGACGTTGTGTGGAAGTCTGTCCGAGCAGGATTATTCCTTCCAGACTGGCAGATCTTTCAGAGCGTCACAACGAAGAAGGATTTGTGAAGATGAACGGACTGGAATGTGTGGAATGTGGTTCCTGCAGTTTTGTCTGTCCGGCAAAAAGAAATCTAAAACAGGCGATCGGTTCTATGAGAAAGATTGCACTGGCAAACAAAAGAAAGTAAGAAAGTGAGGACAAAATCGTGAGTGCAAACTTCAATGTATCTCCTTCCCCGCATATAAGGGATCGAGTGAAGAGTAGCAATATCATGCTTTTTGTAGTGATTGCGCTGCTTCCTGCGACTTTTTTTGGCATTTATAATTTCAGACATGAGAATGCGTGGCTTCTGGTTCTGGTGACTACAGCTTCCGCAGTACTCGCAGAATATATTTATGAGAAACTGATGCACAAGCCTGTGACAATTCAGGATTTCAGTGCGGTTGTGACAGGTCTGTTACTGGCCTTGAACCTTCCGCCTACATTGCCGCTCTGGATGGGAGCGCTTGGCTCTGTGTTTGCGATCATCGTTGTAAAGCAGCTGTTCGGCGGTCTTGGACAGAATTTTATGAATCCGGCACTGGGAGCGCGTTGTTTTCTTTTAATCTCGTTTACAGGGAAAATGACGTACTTTGTATATGATGGAGTGACAGGACCGACACCGCTGGCAAATTTAAGAGCCGGTGAGGCTGTGAATACGTTTGATATGATGATGGGAAATATCCGCGGAACAATCGGAGAGACTTCTGTGATCGCGATTATGATCGGTGCCATGTTCTTGATCCTGATGGGCGTGATCGATCTTCGGATTCCGGGAACTTATATCGTAACATTTGTAATCTTTATCACTCTGTTCGGCGGTCATGGCTTTGATCCGCAGTACATTACCGCTCATCTCTGCGGAGGCGGACTGATGCTGGGAGCATGGTTTATGGCAACCGATTATGTGACTTCTCCGATCACAAAGACCGGACAGATTGTATACGGAGTCTGTCTTGGACTTCTGACCGGAATCTTCCGTTTGTTCGGAGGTTCTGCTGAGGGTGTTTCCTATGCGATTATCATCAGTAACCTTTTGGTACCGCTGATCGAAAAGATCACTCTTCCAAGACCATTCGGAAAAGGAGGGGAACGCTAATGAATAAGATGATCAAAAATACATGTATCCTGACAGTGATCACCCTTGTGGCAGGATGTCTTCTGGGACTGGTCTATGAGGTGACAAAAGCGCCGATCGCAAAAGCGAAAGAAGCGGATAAACAGGCAGCATACCAGAAAGTGCTTCCGGAGGCGGATTCCTTCGAAGCATATGCAGATTTTGACGAACAGTCAGCTGCTTCTATCCTTCAGGATGCAGGATATGAGGCAGATATCACAGAAGTAGCCCAGGCAATGGATAACAACGGCAGTGTGATCGGATATGTGATCTCTGTAACTTCTCATGAGGCATATGCCGGAGATTTGAGTTTATCTGTCGGAATTTTAAATGACGGAACTGTAAAAGGTGTGGAGATGCTCTCGATCAGTGAGACCGCAGGTCTTGGAATGAAAGCAGATGAGAGCGAGTTTAAAGATCAGTTCAAAGATAAAAATGTAGAGAAATTTACCTATACGAAAAACGGCGAGAAGGGTGACGACAAGATTGACGCCATCAGTGGTGCAACGATCACGACCAACGCTGTGACCAATGCAGTCGATTCCGCGCTGGTATATTTTCAGAATACTTTCCAGAATGAGTTAGGAGGCATGATCAATGAATAGATGTACAGAGAGACTTTACAATGGTCTGATCAAAGAAAATCCAACCTTTGTTCTGATGCTCGGAATGTGTCCGACGCTTGCGGTGACGACTTCTGCAATCAACGGAATCGGTATGGGACTTTCTACAACCGTAGTACTGGTGCTGTCCAATATGCTGATCTCCATGCTGCGTAAGATCATTCCGGATTCCGTACGTATGCCTGCATTTATCGTTGTTGTGGCATCTTTTGTAACGATCGTACAGTTTTTGCTGGAAGGGTTTGTTCCAAGTCTGTATGATTCACTGGGACTTTATATTCCTCTGATCGTAGTAAACTGTATCATTCTGGGAAGAGCCGAGAGTTATGCATCCAAAAATCCGGTACTGCCGTCTGTTTTTGACGGAATCGGAATGGGACTTGGATTTACAGTCGGCCTGACTTCCATCGGAATTGTCAGAGAGCTGATCGGTTCCGGAAAAATCTTTAATTTCCAGGTACTTCCGGATACATATGAGCCGATTACGATCTTTATTCTGGCACCGGGTGCATTTTTTGTTCTTGCGGGTCTGACAGCATTGCAGAACAAGATTAAGAACCGTGCACAGAAAAAAGGAAAACCGGTAAACAATAATGACGGATGTGCCGGAGGATGCGCGTCCTGTGCAGGGTGTGGCAGTGCCGGAACAAAAGAGTAGGAGGAGCGGACGATGAAAGAATTATTATTGATCGCAGTTGGTTCAGCGCTTGTAAACAACGTTGTACTGAGCCAGTTCCTTGGAATCTGTCCATTCCTTGGAGTATCAAAAAATGTAAAAACAGCAGCCGGTATGGGAGGAGCCGTTGTCTTTGTTATCACGATTTCTTCGTTTGTAACGGGGCTGATCTACCAGTTTATTTTAGTGCCGCTGCATTTCGAATATCTGCAGACGATTGTGTTTATCCTTGTTATTGCGGCACTGGTGCAGTTTGTAGAAATGTTTCTGAAAAAAGCAATGCCGCCGCTGTATCAGGCGCTGGGAGTTTACCTGCCTCTGATTACAACCAACTGTGCGGTACTCGGAGTTGCACTGACAAATGTGCAGAAATCCTATAGCATTGGTGCGGGCGTTGTCAACGGAGTTGCAACAGCAGTCGGATTCCTGATTGCAATCGTACTGATGGCTGGAATCCGTGAAAAAATCGAGTACAATGATGTTCCGGAATCCTTTCAGGGAACTCCGATCGTGCTGGTAACAGCCGGATTGATGGCGATTGCGTTTTTCGGATTCTCGGGATTGATTTAAGGAGGACATAAGAGATGATATCAGGAATTTTGATCGCTGCGGCGATTGTCGGAGGAACCGGACTGTTTATCGGCGTCTTTCTTGGAGTATCCGGCAAAAAGTTTGCAGTAGAAGTAGATGAAAGAGAAGAAGCCATTCTGGCAGAGCTTCCGGGAAATAACTGCGGTGGCTGTGGATATGCGGGCTGTTCCGGTCTTGCAGCTGCGATCGTAAAGGGAGAAGCCGAAGTTGGCGGATGTCCGGTCGGAGGCGCACCTGTCGCTGAGAAGATCGGAGCAATCATGGGACAGAGCGCAGGAAGTCAGGAACGAAAGGTTGCATTTGTGAAATGTGCCGGAACCTGCGAGAATGCATCAAATGTATATGAATATTACGGAATTAAAGACTGCATGATGGCGAATCAGATGCAGGACGGAGGACAAAAAGGATGTTCTTATGGATGTCTTGGATTCGGAAGCTGTGTGAAGGCCTGTCCGTTTGATGCCATTCACGTGGAGAACGGGATTGCGGTTGTAGACAAAGAAGCATGTAAAGCATGTGGAAAATGCATCGAAGCCTGTCCGAAAAAGCTGATCGAGCTGATTCCATATAAGCAGAAGACATTCGTGCAGTGCAGCTCCCATGATAAGGGAAAGGCATTGATGAGCGTCTGCAAAGTGGGCTGTATCGGATGTAAGCTTTGTGAGAGAAGCTGTGAAGCCGGTGCGATCACTGTGTTGAACGGTCTGGCTCATATTGATGCAGACAAATGTACAAACTGTGGTGTGTGTGCAGAAAAATGTCCGAGAAAGATTATTATTCCGAGACAGACTGCAGAATAGGATTTATCATGTAAAACTCCCCGATCGGGGAGTTTTTGTTATATTTTACCACCTGCAAAATCAAGAGATTTCTTGAATCTTAATCACAATTTTTGTAATATAATCGGCTTCATCAGAAATTACAAAATCGTTCAAACCAACTTCGTAAGCGTAGCCAGTAAGTTGTAAATTATTTTTATTGGCATAATCCAACATCTGTTGATACAGTGCTGGCAATTTATCCCATGTACCCTTTTGATAACCGCAAAGATATTTTCCTTTTGGTTTTATAAGACTATTTGGAACAGACTTCTTGTTCAAGGCAATCGTATATATCCCCTCATATTTATCAAAGTTCATCTTATATACATTATCAAGCGAAATAAAACTTCCCATTCCCATGCGTATTTGTTCGATTCCCCATATATCTTTCAAGTGGGAAAAAATTTCTGATATATCATCTTTTGAGAAATCATAAGGATAGACGAAAAGCCTTTCTGATTTGCATTCTTCAATTCTGATTTCCTGCTCTTGCAAAGTTTCACAAAAAGCGATTTTCGCTTTCTTCCTTTGCATTACAGTTTTAATATCTTTCAGTTTTTGAATTTGCTTATCAATTTCTTTTTCTTTCTCATTCACAATTTTTAAGAAGTTGGCGGGTGTAGGATTTTTTCGATACGTTTCAATTTCTTCAATACTCATATTTAATTCTTTCAGCATACGAATATATTCAAAATCTATGCTTTGTGAAATATCATAATAGCGATATCCATTTTCAGCCTTGGTAAGCGGACGGAAAAGACCGATTTCATCATAATAATGTAATGTACGTTTATTTACTTCGTGTAGTTTTGCGAATTGTGCGGTTGTTAGCCTTTTAATTTCTTTTCTCATTTTCGGATATCTCCTTATTGACATTACAGTTACTGTATACTTTATCATACATGATATAAATGATGAAAACAAGGAGAAGAACAATGCAAATAGAATTACGAGAATATCAAAAACAAGATTTTAAAGCTTTAGAAACTATCATCAGAGAAACTTGGCATTATGATGATTTTAGTACCTCAAAAACAGCGGTCAAATTAGCAAGGGTATTTCTAAGCAGTTGCTTAACAAACTATACTTTTTCAAGAGTAGCGGTAGTTGACGGAAATGTGGCAGGTATTATACTGGCGAATAATATTACTAAACATAAATGTCCTCTTTCAAACAGACTGCTGCAGATAAAATCAATACTATCATTATACAGTTCAAAAGAGGGACGAAATGTTTCAAAAATCTTTGGTAACGTCAATGGAATAGATAAGCAATTACTAAACGAAAATAACAAGACTTATCCGGCAGAACTTGCCTTATTTGCCGTAAGTTCTTCGTGCAGAGGAAAAGGGATTGGAAAAATGCTTTTTCAATCAGCACTCAATTACATGAAGCAGGAAAAGCTGAAAGAATTTTATTTGTTTACAGACACAAGTTGTAATTATGGTTTTTATGAACACCAAGGAATGAAAAGACGCTTAGAAAAGAAACACGTATTTAACATCAAAGGACAGCAAGCAGTAATGAATTTCTTTATTTATGATTATCAGATTTCAAATTGAGTTAAGAACTGAAAGGAGCTTTCTCTTAAGGAACAAAAAAGGATCAAAAAGAAATCACTACACAAAAAGTCTGTGATATGATTCATTAGTGAAGTATCATATTTTGAGCAGACAAAAAGAGCAGTTCTATAGGAAACTCGAACTGCTCTAAATGTGATTCTTCATAATTGTGCTAATTCGCGGACGTTTAGCCGATGTGTATATGGGGATTGTATGGTTCCCAGATGGTTGAGATTGTCGGATTTTCCAGGTGATCGGCTGAAAACACGCAGATTTTCGTGGTGCAAAACATTGCAGGGCATGCTTTTAAAGCCTCCCGTTGGCAGGCTTTTTCAAAACAGTATGAGAAGTCAGGATGATCAGGATGTTGCATAACACCTTCCAAGCTGTTTCATGGAACGATGTCCACATTCAGGACAGATAGAAATATCAAAGTCCCACACAGCCTTTAAAAGCTCCGCCATGGACATCTCTGTAAACCGCCTTTTAAAACGCTGATGTCCCTGTAGAGTAAAAATGAGTTTCAGATTTTTTCTCTTCATCCGGTTGTTCAGAAAACCATAATAACGGATCTTCTGGAAACCGGGTGGAAGCACGTGCATCAGGTATCGGCGGATTGATGAATTCTGTATGCTCCAAAGTGATCTGGCGTTTGGGCTCGCCGGGCTTTTTCCCTCTGGCAGAGAATGTGACTTCGTTTTCTGTCACAGAAAGGATACGGCTGTTGGAAATGGCGATCTTATGGGTGTATCTTCCAAGGTATTCGATGGCATTTCCAAAGCCGTTAAAGGTTTCTTTGATGTAAGGGCACCAATCCTTCTTGTAAAGGTTCTCTTTCCAGTGATTCCATTCCTGAGGATTCTGCAATCTTTCACAAGAGGATGAAACACTTAGTTTTTTATCTTTGTAGAGCGTATGAAGCAGAGAAAGATATTTTCCTTTGAACTTATCTCGAAGGACATATATGGGGATGAAAAATTTACCGGAAGACCTTCGGATCTTATGCTCCTTAGTCAGACCGCCACCCGAAATGATACAGTGCATATGTACATGGTAACCTAACTCCTAGTACAGCGAATACTAAGTAACCACCATATTGACTTGCCTAATTGTCCATCTGCATCGTTGTCGTCAATCAGCGTAGCCACCGCTACGCCTCATTCCTCCGCCTTGCATATGGAACAATTATTCTGTGTCAATATAGCAGAAACTTAGTATTCGCTGTACTAGTTCCAGGTGTGGAGAACCTGAATGATTCCGGGGGTTGCACCGAGATACTTCTTATTGGAAGATAATTCAAGAAGTGTTTCGGCACAGCATCTGTGAAGAAGACCGTATAGAAGTTTCTGGTTACAGTAAATCAGTGGATTTAATTCATGGGGTAACGTGAAAACCACATGAAAATAAGGTGTATCTATGACTTCTGCCCTGCGCTGATCTACCCAGACTTCTTTTAGGACAGCCTGACAGTTTGGACAGTTCCGGTTGCGGCAGGAATTGTTGTGTATTTCCACATGTCCGCAGTCCGTGCACTGACTGAAATTGATACCGAGCCTGCCGGATTTGCAGTTTAAGATGGCATGGGCAGCCTTCTGCTGGACCTCCGATTGAAACTGTTTCCTGGTACAATCACTCTCATAGGAAGCTTCAAATATCTGTTGAATTTTATATTCATGCATGAGATTCACCTGCCATTCGATCCAAAGGACTGATTGTTTGTTGTATGGTACGACTGGAAAGATGTACATAGAGCGTGGTGGACAGCAGAGATTTGTGTCCCATCAGAGCTTTTATGGTAAGCAGATCCGTTCCGTTTTCATATAAGTGTGTCCCGAAAGCATGGCGGAAGGAATGACAGGTAAGTCTGCGTTCCCATCCCAACCGTTTCTCATGGGCGTGGATATGCCTTGAAAGGAAGAAGGTGTCGATTGGACGATCCTCTCCATTTTGTTTTGGAAACAGGAACCCTTTTGGCCTGCCGTATGCAAACCAATACCGGGTAAGAAGATCAAGGGCAGTTTTGGAGAGAATGGCATAACGGTCCTGCCTGCTTTTCGAGTGTGTGATATGAAGCCTCATATTTTTACGGTCAACATCTTCATACCGCAGACGACACACTTCACTGACACGAAGTCCGGAAGAATACATAAGAGCAACCATCGTCTTCTGTTTTAAATCAGGCATAGAGGAAATAAACTGCCATGTCTTTTCTCTGGAAGGAACATAAGGAAGGTATTCATCAAACTTACGCATGGGAAGTTGTGTGTCATCCCAAGGTTTATGTAACACATACAGGGTAAAGAAACGAAGCTGTGAAATCGCATGGTTGATGGTGCGGTCGGAAAGCCCTCTGGATTTTTGGAGCCATCGGATATAATCGCGCAATTCATCCCAGGAAACGTCTTCCGGCTGTTTCTGTAAGATGGTGGAAAGATAGTCGAGATACGCACGGATGTAAGTGCTGTAAGATTTCAGAGTATGGTCCGTAAGACCGCGAAGGGAGATCATCTCCCGGTAAGTATTCAAATATTTGTCCATAATGGAACCTCCTAAAATAAATGGAAATCAAAGTGAAAGAAACCATTATTTTAGGCGGCGGACGATAAAAATTTAGATCTTTAGATATAAGTATGAACTCCTGTGCTAAAATAAAAGTGGGTCTGCAAAACCACAAATAAAATAGCACAGGAGATCCTAAGAATGGACGTAAATAGTTTAGCTCATACAAAATGGGATTGCAAGTATCATATCGGTGCGACCTGAAGGTCGTTGTTTGAAATGCGTTTCAACGCTATCATATCCATTCGTGATATCCCTACCACGAAATGCCCGGTAAGTGATGAAAGGTGTGAAGCAGTGGGACAAAGCAGACAAGTGGTATCCACATCCGCCCAACTGCCAGGGATGGATGCACAAGGTTAACATATGTAAATCATTGTAAGGATCGTGATACTTGAAATGGTGAAAGTGGATGATACACCATACCAAAAGGTAAGAGGGCGGGGATATGGCGGTTTCGATGTGCGCTATATCGAATGGACAGAGCACCTCCGGTCTAAAGATGGAACCTAAATGCATCGCAACAGTTCAAACAACGAAACAGGGAAATCCTCTTGCGCTCCCATCGGGTAGGTCAATCGTAAGAAAGATACAAAGCGCAGGAGGGAAGGATGCCAGAAGAAGCGAATGTTTCAGTGTAATGCTGAGAATAGGGATTCAAGATTTGTCCCATCCGAAAGGAAGCTGACGTCTGGCGCGTATCTAATCACAGGAGAGACATGGAATCTATGAATGCACAAAGTTCAATGGCGCATAATGCGAGGACAATGCAGACGAAAAGGGTAAAGTGGAAAGATATCAACTGGATAATAGCGGAATCCTACGTTAATAGACTACAGGTAAGGATTGTGAAGGCTGTACAGAAAGACAAATGGAGACTTGTTGTGGTCAAGCATTTTTGTAACACTTATGGCTAATAAAATCGGTGGATTGCAGTTTGGAATCTATCGGAACTGTC